>ERZ780228.8-NODE-8-length-226411-cov-102.453551_pt1 | contig 226411 bp, 189 predicted proteins | sample MGYA00511015_ERZ780228 | MGnify/ENA primary metagenome ERZ780228 (study PRJEB29588, sample SAMEA2161897) | human gut metagenome | biome: human gut; feature: human-associated habitat; material: faeces | place: Denmark | collected 2008/2010 ...
GCTGCCGTTTTTGATTGAAGCCTCCGGACTTGAAGAAGTTCCGGAGGCTTTTTTTTGTATATGCACGCATGTGGCGGAGTCTAGTAACGGAAATAATCCTATGTTCTGTAACATGAATATGGTATATTTTTCTCTTTTTGCAGTACTTTTAGTGTAAATTCTATCATTAAATTCTTTTTCTATCATTGATTTTTGTACTTTTGGGCTATTCTTTTTGAATTTATTGAAGAAAGAAAGTGTTAAACTCAAAAAAATATCTTCTAAGAATATGGAAAATAAAATTCAGGAGCTTACCGATAAGATTTATCGTGAAGGTGTGGAAAAAGGAAATGAAGAAGCACAGCGACTTATTAGTAGTGCTCGCGATGAAGCAGCAAAGATTGTAGAGGATGCCCGTAAGGAAGCTGAGTCTATTCTCGCTGTGGCTCGGAAGTCAGCCAAGGAAACTGCCGAAAATACACAATCAGAAATTAAATTGTTTGCCGGACAAGCAGTAAATGCATTGAAGACCGAAATAGCTACCTTGTTGACCAATGAGGTAGTCAGTGAAAGTGTGAAAGGATTTGTGGCAGATAAGGAGTATCTGAATAAGTTTATTGTTTCATTAGCTGCCCAATGGTCTGCTAACGAATCTATCGTGATCTCTACCGCAGATGCCGAAGGACTTAAGAAATATTTTGCAGCGAACGCAAAAGCTTTGTTGGATAAAGGAGTGAGAATAGAAGAAGTGAACGGAACGAAATCACTTTTTACTATCTCACCAGCTGACGGCTCTTACAAAGTGAACTTCGGTGAAGAGGAATTTGAAAATTATTTCAAGGATTTCCTTCGTCCTCAATTAGTAGAAATGTTGTTTTAAAACGGGACTATGACAAATTATTATTGCCTGGTAGCCGGTTTGCCGGATCTTTCGTTGGAGGATGGCAAACTGAACTATACAGTGGCTAATTTTAAATCGGAAATCTATTCGGAATTATCGGAAAAGGATAGGAAGTTAATCGACTTGTTCTATTTGAAATTCGATAATGCTAACCTGTTGAAACTGTTGAAAGATAAGGAACCTGCGACAGATTTTGAGGGGAATTATTCTCAGAATGAGTTGCTGGCGCTTATCAGTTCGGTGCGTGAAGGCGATGCTCCGGATAAGAGATACCCATCTTATCTTTATGAATTTATTACTGCTTATTTGGCTCTTTCCGCAGAGGAACTCTATCGTGCGGAAGATATGTTATCTGCCTGCTATTATGCGTATGCCATGAAATGCGGTAATCAATTTGTTTCCTCCTGGTTTGAATTTAATTTGAATATCAATAATATACTGGCTGCCTTAACTGCACGTAAATATAAAATGGACGTATCTCAGGTAGTAGTGGGCAAGACGGATGTGAGTGAGATGGTTCGTACATCGAATGCCCGAGATTTCGGTTTGTCCGAAATACTGGAATATTTTGAGCAGGTACTCCGTATCAGCGAAATTGAAGAATTAGTGGAAAGGGAAAAGAAGATAGATTTGTTGAAATGGAACTGGATGGAAGACGCTGTCTTTTTCAACTATTTTACTGTGGAGCGGATTTTCGTGTTTTTGTTGAAACTGGAAATGATTGGCCGTTGGATTTCTATGGATAAGGAAAAGGGAAGCGAACTGTTCCGTCAGATTATTGATAAATTGAAGGACGAGATACAGATTCCCGCAGAATTCAGATAATAAACAGATTAAAGATATATGGCAACAAAAGGAACTGTTAGTGGCGTAATAGCCAACATGGTTACTCTTACCGTTGACGGACCGGTGGCACAGAATGAGATTTGCTACATTCTGACTGGCGGAGACCGGTTGATGGCAGAGGTTATTAAGGTAGTAGGCAGCAATGTTTATGTGCAGGTGTTTGAAAGTACACGTGGATTGAAAGTGGGTGCTGAAGCCGAATTTACGGGACACATGCTTGAAGTGACTCTAGGTCCGGGTATGTTGTCTAAAAATTATGATGGTCTGCAAAACGACCTTGATAAAATGGACGGAGTATTCCTGAAACGCGGACAATACACCTATCCATTGGATAAAGAAAGAGTGTGGCATTTTGTACCGTTGGTGAAGGTGGGTGATGAAGTTGGTCCATCGGCTTGGTTGGGACAGGTGGATGAGAACTTCCAGCCATTGAAAATTATGGTACCATTTCAGTTGACAGGTACTTATGAAGTAAAATCTATTGTTCCTGAAGGTGATTATACTATTGAGGATACTGTAGTGGTTCTGACGGACAGAGAAGGTAAAGATATTCCGGTAAACATGATTCAGAAGTGGCCGGTAAAAAAGGCAATGACTAATTATAAGGAAAAGCCGCGTCCTTATAAATTATTGGAAACCGGTGTCCGTGTTATTGATACGGTTAACCCCATTGTAGAGGGGGGAACGGGATTTATTCCCGGTCCGTTCGGTACAGGGAAAACAGTGCTTCAGCATGCCATCTCCAAGCAGGCGGAAGCGGATATCGTAATTATCGCTGCTTGTGGTGAACGTGCGAATGAGGTGGTGGAAATCTTTACGGAGTTCCCCGAACTGGTAGATCCGCATACAGGACGTAAGCTGATGGAACGTACTATCATTATTGCCAATACCTCGAACATGCCGGTGGCTGCCCGTGAAGCGTCTGTGTACACGGCTATGACCATTTCTGAATATTATCGTGCTATGGGGTTGAAAGTCTTGCTGATGGCAGATTCTACTTCCCGTTGGGCGCAGGCCTTGCGTGAGATGTCCAACCGTATGGAAGAGTTGCCTGGTCCGGATGCATTCCCGATGGATATCTCGGCTATTATCTCCAACTTCTACGGACGTGCGGGATATGTGCATCTGAATAATGGTGAAACCGGTTCTATTACTTTTATCGGTACTGTATCTCCAGCAGGTGGTAACTTGAAGGAACCTGTAACGGAGAACACCAAAAAGGTGGCCCGTTGCTTTTATGCCTTGGAGCAGGAACGTGCCGACAGGAAGCGTTATCCGGCTGTGAACCCGATTGACTCTTATTCAAAATATCTGGAATATCCGGAATTTGAGGAATATATCGCCAAACGTATTAATGGTGAATGGATTGGTAAGGTGAACGAAATCAAGACAAGATTGTTGCGTGGTAAGGAAATTGCTGAACAGATTAATATTTTGGGTGATGATGGTGTACCTGTAGAATATCATGTAATCTTTTGGAAATCAGAGTTGATTGATTTTGTGATTCTGCAACAGGATGCTTTTGATGAAGTGGATTCAGTGACTCCGATGGAACGTCAGGAAGAGATCTTGAATATGGTAATCGACATTTGTCATACGGAATTCAAGTTTGATACTTTTATTGAGGTGATGGATTATTTCAAGAAGATGATCAACCTTTGCAAACAGATGAACTATGCTAAATATAAATCTGAGCAGTATGAGGATTTTAAGAAGCAGTTACAGGAATTGGTTGCCGAGAGAAGTGTCTGATTTTAATTTTTAATTTTAATTTATAATGAGTAGAGATGGCAACAAAAGCATTTCAAAAGATATATACTAAGATTAGCCAGATTACCAAGGCAACCTGTTCGCTGAAAGCGTCAGGAGTAGGCTATGATGAGTTGGCAATGGTTAATGGGAAATTAGCCCAGGTGGTAAAAATCATGGGTGATGAAGTGACTTTGCAGGTGTTCGAAGGTACGGAAGGTATTCCGACCAATGCTGAAGTCGTATTCTTGGGCAAGTCGCCTACACTGAAAGTGAGCGAGCAGTTGGCCGGACGTTTCTTCAACGCTTTTGGTGATCCGATTGATGGGGGACCAGAAATTGAGGGACAGGAAGTGCCTATCGGCGGTCCGTCTGTGAATCCGGTTCGCCGTAAACAGCCGTCGGAACTGATTGCGACTGGTATTGCTGGTATCGATTTGAACAATACGTTGGTATCAGGACAGAAGATTCCTTTTTTTGCTGACCCTGACCAACCGTTTAATCAAGTGATGGCCAATGTGGCATTGCGTGCCGAAACCGATAAGATTATTTTGGGCGGTATGGGTATGACTAATGACGACTACCTGTATTTTAAGAATGTATTTTCTAATGCCGGTGCGCTCGACCGTATTATCAGTTTCGTGAATACTACGGAGAATCCTCCGGTAGAACGTCTGTTGATTCCGGATATGGCGCTGACAGCTGCTGAATATTTTGCAGTGGAACATAATCAGAAAGTGTTGGTGTTGCTGACTGACATGACCAGTTATGCTGATGCGTTAGCTATTGTGTCTAACCGTATGGATCAGATTCCTTCCAAGGACTCTATGCCGGGATCTCTTTATTCGGATTTGGCGAAGATTTATGAAAAAGCGGTACAATTCCCCGCAGGTGGTTCAATCACTATTATTGCGGTAACTACCTTGAGTGGCGGTGATATTACGCATGCCGTTCCTGATAACACGGGTTATATCACTGAAGGTCAGCTGTTCCTACGTCGCGATAGTGATATCGGTAAGGTTATTGTGGACCCGTTCCGTTCGTTGTCTCGTTTGAAACAGTTGGTGAGTGGTAAAAAAACTCGTAAGGATCATCCTCAGGTGATGAATGCTGCCGTACGTTTGTATGCCGATGCCGCCAATGCCAAGACTAAGATGGAAAATGGTTTTGACTTGACTAATTATGATGAACGTACTTTGGCATTCGCTAAAGATTACGCAAATCAGTTACTCGCCATTGACGTGAATCTGGATACTACTGAAATGCTGGATGTTACATGGGGATTGTTCAGCAAATACTTTAAGCCGGAAGAAGTCAATATAAAGAAAGAATTGGTTGACCAGCATTGGAAAAAACAATAAATTAATGAAGAAACATGGCAATAAAGTTTCAATATAACAAGACCTCGCTACAACAGCTTGAGAAGCAGCTCAAGGTCCGTGTGCGTACGCTTCCTATTATTAAAAATAAGGAAAGTGCTCTCCGCATGGAAGTAAAGAGATGCAAGACAGAAGCTGCCGGGTTGGAGGAAAGGCTTGAAAAACAGATTCAGGCATACGAGGCCATGTTCGCACTTTGGAATGAATTTGATGCTTCATTAATAAAAGTGAGTGATGTTCATTTGGGTATAAAGAAGATTGCCGGTGTACGAGTTCCCTTGTTGGAAAACGTAGACTTTGACATTCGTACTTACAGTCTGTTCAACAGCCCGAAATGGTATTCCGATGGAATACATTTGTTGAAAGGATTGGCACAGACTGCTATTGAAAGGGAATTTATGCTTGCCAAACTGAACCTGCTGGAACATGCGCGTAAAAAGACCACTCAGAAAGTGAATCTTTTTGAGAAAGTGCAGATACCCGGATACCAGGATGCTCTGCGAAAGATTAAACGATTTATGGAGGATGAAGAGAACTTGTCCAAGTCATCGCAGAAGATTCTGAAATCTATTCAAGAGAAAAGAAAGGAGGCAGAGGCATGATTACAAAAATGAAGAAGTTGACTTTCCTTATTTATCATAAGGACTATGAATGTTTCCTGCAAAGTGTCCGTGACTTGGGCGTAGTCCACGTGGCAGAAAAAGCGCAGGGGACAGCGGAGAATGCCGAACTTCAAGAGAGCATCCGTTTGTCCGACCGCTATGCTTCAACTATTAAGTTTCTGCAAGGTTTTAATGCTGAATTGCAAGAACAGGAGGGAGATGTAGCCCGTGGAGAGAAAGGGCTGGAGGAAGTGGAGGCACTACAACTGGAGAAAACCCAGTTGCAGCATCAGTTGCAGGTTTGCGACAAAGAGCGTGCCGCGTTAGAGGTATGGGGAGATTTCGATCCTGCATCGGTTATGCGGTTGCAAGAAGTTGGATATCAAGTGAATTTCTATATTTGCTCAGAGAAGAACTTTAATGAGGAATGGTTGGATACGTACTATGCTACGGAGATTAACCGTATTGGCTCACGCATTTATTTCATTACCATAACCAAAGAAGGATCGTTGCCCGAATTGGAAGTGGAATCGGTCAAATTGCCAGTAATGTCTTTGAGTCGGCTCGCTGCCAGATGTGAAAGTTTGGAACAGCAAATGAAGAGTGTGGATGATAAGTTGGCTGCTATAGCAGGAGAAAAACTTCTTTCTTTGCAAGTTGCACAAGCCAATGTCCGCTCGCAGATAGAATTCTCAAAAGTGGTGCTAAGTACAGAACAGGCTGCAGATAACAAATTGATGTTGTTACAGGGGTGGGCACCGGCTACGCAGATTCCGGAGATTACTAATTTTCTGAATCAGCAGGAGGCGTACTTTGAAATTGCTGATCCTACGCCGGAAGACAATGTTCCTATTCAGTTGAACAATAAAGGGTTCTTTCGTCTGTTTGAACCGATTATGAAGCTGTATATGCTTCCTAAATATAATGAACTGGATTTGACGCCGTTCTTTGCCCCTTTCTTTATGCTCTTTTTCGGGCTGTGTCTGGGCGATTCGGGCTATGGTCTGTTTATGGTATTAGGAGTGACAGTTTATCGTATGTTGGTGAAGAATATCGGTGCTTCCATGAAGCCCATCTTAACTTTGGTGCAGATTTTGGGTACTTCTACTTTCTTCTGCGGTATGCTGACAGGTACTTTTTTCGGATTCAATCTATATGGTAATGATATTCCGTTCTTTAACAAGATGCGTGATTTGTTCTTCTTGGACAATCAATGGATGTTTAATCTTTCATTGATTTTGGGAGCGGTACAGATTATTTTCGGTATGATACTGAAAGCGGCTAATCAGATTATTCAGTTCGGATTGAAATATGCATTGTCAACTATCGGATGGATTATTGTATTGGTAAGTACAGCTTTGGCATTCCTATTGGGAGATACCATGCCGATGGGAGGAACTGCTCATTTGGTAATTCTGGGGCTTGCCGGTGTGCTGATTTTCTTGCTCAACAGTCCAGGAAAGAATATTTTCCTCAATATCGGTTTGGGTTTGTGGGATTCCTACAATATGGCAACCGGTCTGCTGGGTGATATCCTTTCGTATGTGCGTTTGTTTGCTTTAGGCCTGTCGGGTGGTATTCTTGCCAGTGTATTCAATAGTCTGGCGGCTGGAATGAGTCCTGATAATGCAATTGCAGGTCCGATAGTGATGGTATTGATTTTCTTGATAGGTCATTCTATCAACATGTTTATGAATATATTGGGAGCAATGGTTCATCCGATGCGTCTGACTTTCGTGGAGTTTTTTAAGAATTCGGGTTACGAAGGAGGGGGCAAGGAGTACAAGCCTTTTAAGAATTAAAGAATGAGAATAAAGAATTAAAAGCTGTATAAGCTTTTTCGGCATTGTCATTTTGAATAAATGTTGTATTCCTGTGTAGACAGAGAAGCCAGAAAGGGAGAATCTGAAGATAGTATGCAGATCTTTCGCTAAGTTCAGGATGACATGAAAAGTATTCCTTTTAGGAGGAGTTTGATAAAATAAAGAATTTAAAAATTAAAAAATAGAAGAATTATGGAAATGAATTTATTGATTGCTTATGTAGGCATCGCAATTATGGTTGGTTTATCAGGTATCGGTAGTGCGTATGGTGTGACTATCGCAGGTAATGCATCTATCGGTGCATTGAAAAAGAATGATAGTGCATTCGGTAACTTCTTGGTGTTGACTGCGCTTCCTGGTACACAGGGGCTGTATGGTTTTGCCGGTTACTTCATGTTCCAGAGCATTTTCGGTGTTCTGACTCCGGCTATTACAGGTATTCAGGCTGCTGCCGTGTTGGGTTCCGGTATTGCTTTGGGACTTGTAGCTCTTTTCTCCGCTATCCGTCAGGGGCAGGTTTGCGCTAATGGTATCGCTGCCATTGGTCAAGGACATAATGTATTTGGCAATACATTGATTCTGGCCGTTTTTCCTGAATTGTATGCTATTGTTGCTTTGGCTGCAACCTTCTTGATGGGATCTGCATTGGCTGCGTAATCAGATTAGTTTTTTTATATAGGCGGTTATTTCCTGTTTTTATGGAAATAGCCGCTTTTTTTATTCTAATGTAAGGCAGAACCTTAAAAATATTTATTATTGTAGCTGATATCAGTATTTTTTGTGAAGATTGTTAGAGCGAAATGATTGAATGTTAATTCAGAAACTGTCTGAATAACATAAAGTTGCAAAAAAACTTTATTATCTCATTGAAAATATGTACCTTTGCGACCGAATTAAGATTAGTTAATAGATGGCAAAAGAATTGTTAGCCCCTGATTATATCTTCGAAGCAAGTTGGGAGGTATGTAATAAAGTAGGGGGAATTTATACAGTGTTGTCCACTAGGGCCAAAACACTGCAGGAAGCATTCAAAGACAAAGTCTTTTTCATAGGACCCGATTTTTGGGCAGGAAAGGAAAACCCTTTGTTCAGTGAAAATGAGAATCTTTGTGCGGCATGGCGTGAACATGCTTTGAAGAAAGATGGACTGAAAGTTCGTGTGGGGCGCTGGAATATTCCGGGAGAGCCTATCGTTATATTGGTGGATTTTTATCCTTTCTTCTCTAAAAGAAATGAAATATATGGCCGGATGTGGGAGAATTTCAAAGTCGATTCACTTCATGCTTATGGAGATTACGACGAAGCGTCTATGTTTTCTTATGCAGCCGGAAAAGTGGTTGAAAGCTTTTATCGTTTCAATTTGACCGAAAATGATAGAGTCATTTATCAGGCACATGAATGGATGACAGGTATGGGCGCCCTTTATTTGCAGAAAGCGGTACCCGAAATAGCTACTATTTTTACTACTCACGCTACTTCTATAGGCCGGTCTATCGCCGGAAACAATAAACCTCTTTACGATTACTTATTTGCTTATAATGGTGACCAGATGGCTCGTGAACTCAATATGGAGGCAAAGCATTCTATTGAGAAGCAGACTGCGCATCATGTGGATTGCTTTACTACGGTTAGTGAAATTACCAACAATGAATGCAAGGAGTTGTTGGACAAGCCGGCAGATGTGGTGTTGATGAATGGGTTTGAGGATGATTTTGTTCCGCAAGGCCGTACGTTTACTGCCAAGCGTAAGAAAGCTCGTGCTGCGATGTTGAATTTGGCTAATAAATTGCTGGGCTTGACGATGAGTGATGATACTCTTATTGTGGGCACAAGCGGTCGTTATGAGTTTAAAAATAAAGGTATCAATGTCTATTTGGAGTCTTTGAACCGATTGACCCGTGATAAAAATTTGAAAAAAGAGGTGCTGGCATTTATTAATGTACCAGGTTGGGTGGGGGACCCTCGTGAAGATTTGGTGGAACGTTTGAAAAGCAAAGAAAATTTCACAACTCCGTTGGAGTGCCCGTTTATCACACATTGGTTGCATAATATGAGTCATGACCAGGTACTTGATATGATGAAGTATTTGGGAATGTCCAATTCGGCGGAATCTAAGGTAAAAGTAATATTTGTACCTTGTTATCTGGATGGAAAGGATGGCATCTTGAATTTGGAATATTATGATTTGGTGTTGGGGAATGACTTGAGTGTTTATCCTTCCTATTATGAACCTTGGGGGTATACACCATTGGAAAGTGTAGCATTCCATGTACCTACTATAACAACTGATTTGGCCGGATTTGGTTTGTGGGTAAATTCGTTGAAGGGTAGATACTGTGAGTTGAAAGATGGTGTGAAAGTTATCCATCGCTCGGATTACAACTATTCTGAAGTAGCGGATGTTATAAAGGACACCATATCGGAATTTTCGGGATTGCCGGAAAATGTAATCAAGACTATGCGTAAAAATGCGGCGGACATTGCGGAAAAGGCATTGTGGAAGCATTTTATCAAGTATTATTATGAAGCTTATGATGTGGCATTGCATAATGCACAGAAAAGGCTTATTATGAATAGCTAATTAATTATTAATAAATAATTTGAGAGACATGAAAATCAAAGTAAGTAATGCGAATACTCCTAATTGGAAGGAAGTTACAGTAAAATCACACATTCCCGAAGAACTGAAGAAGTTGGAGGAAATGGCTCGTAACATCTGGTGGGCATGGAATTACGAAGCAACAGACCTGTTTAGAGATTTAGATCCTGCGACTTGGAAAGAAGTGGGGCAGAATCCCGTTGCTTTATTGGAACGTTTGAGCTATGAAAAGCTGGAGGCATTAACCCAGGATAAGGTGATTGTAAAGCGCATGAACGATGTATATGCTAAATTTAAAGCTTATGTAGATGCTAAGCCGGATAGCAAACGTCCTTCTGTAGCCTATTTCTGTATGGAGTATGGTTTGACACATGTTTTGAAAATCTATTCCGGTGGTCTGGGTATTTTGGCCGGTGACTACTTGAAAGAAGCATCAGACAGTAATGTAGATATGTGCGGTGTTGGCTTCTTGTATCGTTATGGATATTTTAGCCAGAGCCTTTCAATGGATGGTCAGCAGATTGCTAACTATGAATCACAGAATTTCGGTAGCCTGCCTATTGAACGTGTAATGGATGAAAACGGACAGCCGATGGTGGTCGATGTTCCTTATTTGAACTATTTCGTTCATGCATATGTATGGAAGGTAAATGTAGGACGTGTTCCTTTGTATCTGCTGGATACTGATAATGAAATGAACAGCGAATTTGATCGCCCTATCACATATCAGTTGTATGGTGGAGACTGGGAGAACCGTTTGAAACAAGAAATCTTGCTAGGTATTGGTGGTGTGTTGCTGTTGAAGAAACTGGGCATTAAGAAAGATGTTTATCATTGTAATGAAGGACATGCTGCTTTGTGTAATGTGCAGCGTTTGTGTGATTATGTAGAAAGCGGGCTGACATTTGACCAGGCTTTGGAAGTAGTTCGTTCTTCTTCTTTATATACGGTTCATACTCCGGTTCCTGCGGGGCATGACTATTTTGATGAAGGCTTGTTTGGAAAATATATGGGTGGTTATCCACAGCGTATGGGGATTTCTTGGCAGGATTTGATGGACTTAGGTCGTATTAATCCGGGTGATGCAGGCGAACGTTTTTGTATGTCTACATTTGCTTGTAATACTTGTCAGGAAGTAAACGGTGTAAGCTGGCTGCATGGCAAGGTTTCTCAGGAGATGTTCTCTGGAATTTGGAAAGGCTATTTTCCTGAAGAAAGTCATGTAGGTTATGTGACTAATGGCGTTCACTTCCCGACATGGAGTGCTACTGAATGGAAGAAACTATATGCTAAGCATTTTGCTTCTAACTTCCTGGAAGATCAATCTAATGAGAAAATTTGGGAAGCTATTTATAATGTAGCCGATGAAGAAATTTGGGAAACCCGTATGGCTTTGAAGCACAAATTGGTTGACCATATTCGTAAGCAGTTCAGTGAAAGCTGGTTGAAGAATCAAGGTGATCCTTCACGCATTGTTTCTCTGATGGAAAAGATTAATCCAAATGCCTTGTTGATTGGTTTTGCCCGTCGTTTTGCTACTTACAAACGTGCACATCTGCTGTTTACTGATTTGGAACGTTTGTCTAAGATTGTGAATAATCCTGATTATCCGGTACAGTTCTTATTTGCAGGTAAGGCTCATCCACATGATGGTGCAGGTCAAGGGTTGATCAAGAAGATTGTGGAAATTTCCCGTCGTCCGGAGTTCTTGGGCAAAATCATCTTCTTGGAAAATTATGATATGCAGTTGGCACGTCGTTTGGTTTCAGGTGTTGATATTTGGATGAATACTCCTACCCGTCCTTTGGAAGCTTCCGGAACATCAGGCGAGAAGGCTTTAATGAATGGTGTTGTTAATTTCTCTGTGCTTGACGGTTGGTGGCTGGAAGGTTACCGTGAAGGAGCAGGATGGGCGTTAACTGAAAAACGTACTTATCAGAATCAAGATCATCAAGATCAATTGGATGCTGCAACTATTTACAGTATTTTGGAAAATGAGATTCTTCCGTTGTATTATGCACGTAACCGTAAGGGATATTCTGAGGGTTGGGTGAAGACTATCAAGAACTCTATTGCTCAAGTGGCTCCTCATTATACAATGAAACGTCAGTTAGACGATTATTATGCTAAGTTCTATACTAAAGAAGCAAAACGTTTTAAAGAATTGGTAGCCAATGATTATGCAAAGGCTAAAGAACTGGCTGCTTGGAAAGAACGAGTTGCAGAACTTTGGGATTCCATTGAAATCGTTTCATGTGAAAAGACAGAAGAGCTAGCTAGCGGTAATATTGAAAGCGGAAAAGAATATATCATTACTTATGTTATAGATGAAAAGGGATTGGATGATGCAGTAGGTATTGAACTGGTTACCACTTTCACCAATGCGGAAGGTAAGGAGCATATCTATTCTGTAGAACCAATGGAAGTAATTAAGAAAGAAGGTAACTTGTATACATTCCAGGTTAAACACAGTTTGTCTAACTCAGGTAGCTTCAAGGTGGCATACCGTATGTTCCCGAAGAATGTTGATTTGCCTCATCGTCAGGACTTCTGTTATGTTCGTTGGTTTAATTAATCATTGAATTAAGATAATATTTCTATTTAAAGAACTGTTTCCTTGGAAAAGAGAGGAAGCAGTTCTTTTTTATTAGTCTGTTCGCCCAAAGTTCTATTGATATTATCATTCTAGTTTTTGTCTAAGCCGAGATTGCTATGGAAAGTGCGTATTATTGGGAAGGGTGACAGGACGAGTATAAAAAATACCGATGCCTTTCTAGACATCGGTATTTTACTTTGTGAACTATTTTTGCAGTTGTTTTATTTCAACAGTTCGTTCAGCTTGGACTTGATGGCATCGCCGCGGAGATTACGTGCTACAATGGTACCCTCCTGATCAACCAATACAGTAGCAGGAATTGAATTGACGCCATAAAGTTTTGCACCTGCATTGTTCCAACCTTGTAAGTCAGACATTTGTGGCCATGTAATATTTAGGGCAGTGATAGCCTCTTTCCACTTGTCTGCATTTTCGTCCAAAGAAACACCTACAATCCCGAAGCCTTTATCTTTGAAAGCCTTGTATGCTTCTACAACATTAGGCATTTCTTTACGGCAAGGTCCGCACCAGCTAGCCCAAAAGTCAATCAAAGTATATTTATTTTTGCTGACGAAATCAGACAGGCTTACAGTTTCACCTTCAGGAGTCTGCATAGAGAAATCAATGTATTTCTGACCTACAGCCGTTTTCTTTGAAGTTTCAATGTGGGCTTTCAACTTGTTGATACGTTCATTAACTAATGCGGCAGGAATTTTCTCTACCAACGCTTTTTGTTTGTCAAGTTCGAATGCGCCTGCATAGGAAGGAAGCAGATATACACCGACCGGATTGGTGATATTGGCTTCAATTGTTTGATAAACCATATCCATGCCTACACTGTCTTTCTTTTCAATCTCAGCCATGATAGCTTCTACCTGCTCTTCTGTCAAGCTAGTGTCGCTTTGAGCCTTTTGGTACATTTCATTCATTTCCTTGCTTAAAGCCATGAAACCATCTTTGAATTTTTGGTAAGCGTCATTATTAGGAGTACCTGAAACTTTGCTTTCCTTACCTAAGGTTACATTAATATTCCCATTTTCAAGAAAAAGATCAGTAAAGTAACGCTTGTTTCCTTTCATATAAGTGATGTAGCGGTTTACAGCCGTATCTTGTTTTCCGGTGAATACGAAAGTTCCGCTTTTGACAATAGCGGAATCGAGTTTTACAAGATCCCCTCCTGCGTATTCCTGTAAATAGATTGTGTCGCCATCAGTGATGTCTTCTACTGAACCTGTAACCTTATAGGAAGGCGAATTCTGACATGCAACGAAAGCCATGCTTCCTGCAGCCAATAAATAAACTAATTTTTTCATTTTAATATGATTATAATTTGCACGCAAAGATAACTACTTAATTAATATGTTTGCGGAAAAAAGGTTTTTATTTTCAGAATGAAATTAGGAATCTATAGTTTAGCTTTGCTTTTTTTGAATTTTATGGGCATTTATTTAATTCCTTTGGTTTTTTTGCACAAATCTATGGAATAAAAAGTATAATCCTATTAGACCAATGTTATTAGTGACTATCATCCTGATAATATTACTCTCTCTTGCATTAATCAAAGTAATTGCAAAAGGAAAGTTTTTTGATTGTAAAATAAAGACAGTAGAACAATTTCATGACGCGATATGGAATAATGCACATGAGTTTATTTTTTTTGATAGACCAGACTTCTCATGTAGTGAAAACAAATTATTGTACTCTGTATAAGCAACCTGTCAATAAAGACAGAACTTGTTTTGGTGAGATTTTACAATGCTGATATGCCAGAGAGCAGGAAAATTGTAATAAGCATGAACGGTGTAGGGGCTGTCCTGTCCGGTATAAAATAAAGGAATTGTTCAATACCCATTCTTCTTTTAGTAATTTGGAGGTCGTGATGGATAATTGTTTCTCGGCCGTCGGGTGTTTATAATATGGTTATTTCCGGGCGCTATTTATTGCTGGAGAATAAATATTATGTTATTTTAACAGTGCATGATATCAGTAAGGAGCGTGTGTTGAAGTCATCTTTGCAACATAGTAATGAGAAATTTCTTTGTTTTTTTGATAATGTGACCGTTGGGTGTGCTATTTGCGACAAAGATGGCAAGTTGGTGGAAGTGAATGATACTTATGTGAGATATATGGGTACCACCTCTAAAAACGAGGCTGTGAATCAGCTTAATATTTACACCAATCCATGCATAAACCCAGAATTTAAAGAGATAATGAAAGCGGGTGTTCCCGTATCGGAGGAAGTGAAGTATGATTATGAAAAAATAAATAAGTATTATGTAAGGAGCTGTCATAAGGATGTGCACTATTTTCGTTTTATTGTGAATTACATGTGGAATGCCGGAGGAGAAGTGGAGAATATTTTAATTATTTGGGTAGAGAATACGCTTATTCATAAAGCACTCTGTCAGAATAATATGTTCCGTGAGATAATTACTTATGCTTCTTCTATTTCCAAGATAGGCTTTTGCTCTCTTAATTTGTCCAAGAGCGAGCAATTGGTGACACCGGAGTATTTAAAGAATTTGGGGATAAAGGAAGAAATAGACATGCCCCGGATTTTTTCTAATTTGGAACATGCCCATCCTGATGACCGGAAATTTTTCCTTGAATATATAGAAAAAGCCGGTTATGAGAGAATGGAGCCGTTATTCGTATTATGACAGATGGAGAATATCGTTGGGTGAAGCAATATTTAATTCAGCAAGTTTTTGATCTGGAGAACAGAAATATTGTTCTGGCAGGAGTGAATGTGGACATTGACGTACAAAAACGGACGGAAGAAGCTTTGCGCATCGCTAAAGAAAGTGCAGAAAGTTCCGATCGGTTGAAGTCTGCTTTTCTTACGAACATGAGTCATGAGATACGTACTCCTTTGAATGCGATAGTCGGTTTCTCTAATTTGCTGATAAATGCTGACAATAAGGATGATTTTGATAGCTTTAAGTAGATTATAGAGCAGAATAGTACCTTTACTGTTACAATTGATCGGTGATATTCTGGATCTTTCGAAAATAGAATCGGGCACATTGAAGTTTGTATGGAGTGATGTGAATATTAATGCAATGATATACGATTTGGAGAAGGTATTTCAATTACGAAACAAAAATAATCCGGAGGTGGAGATCAGGTTTGTGCCCGGTATGGAAGAGTGCGTGATTCGTACCGAGCGACTTATGGGGGGGCGGATCGGTGTTGAATTCGAGCAGGGAGAAGGTTCCACTTTTTGGTTTACAATTCCTCAAAAGCCCATCATTCACTTTGCTGAAAGAAGAGAAATAGTACGCGCAATGGAAAATTATTAGTCGGATGAATAAATATTACTTTATTTATATCCTCCATTCTTGAAAAATACCGTATTTTTGCAACTCAATTACAAAATGAGTATGCAACAATCTAATTATATAATTGAGGTAAAAGGTGTTTCCAAGTTTTTTGGTGATAAAATGGTCTTGGATAACATTAATTTATATGTAAAAAAAGGTGAGTTTGTAACCGTGTTGGGTCCCTCCGGCTGCGGAAAGACTACTCTTTTACGTTTGATTGCCGGTTTCCAGACTGCTTCGGAAGGCGAGATAAAGATAGCTGGAAAAGAGATCACGCAGACACCTCCGCATAAGCGCCCGGTAAATACCGTGTTTCAGAAGTATGCTTTGTTTCCTCATTTGAATGTGTTCGATAATATTGCCTTCGGATTGAAATTGAAAAAGATTCCCAAGCAGACTATCGAGAAGAAAGTAAAGGCAGCTCTTCGTATGGTAGGAATGACAGACTATGAGTATCGGGATGTGAATTCTTTGTCAGGCGGGCAGCAACAGCGTGTAGCCATAGCCCGTGCTATCGTCAATGAGCCGGAGGTGTTGTTGCTGGATGAGCCTTTGGCTGCTTTGGACTTGAAAATGCGTAAAGATATGCAGATGGAATTAAAAGAGATGCATAAGACATTGGGCATCACCTTTGTTTATGTGACGCATGACCAAGAGGAAGCTTTGACATTGAGCGACACAATTGTTGTAATGAGTGAAGGAAAAATACAGCAGATCGGAACACCGGTGGATATTTATAACGAACCCATCAATTCGTTTGTAGCCGATTTTATAGGTGAGAGCAATATTTTGAATGGAACAATGATACAGGACAAGCTTGTGCGTTTTGCAGGAGTGGAGTTTGAATGTGTGGATGAAGGTTTCGGTGAAAATATGCCGGTAGATGTTGTGGTACGTCCTGAAGATTGGTATATTTTTCCAGATTCGGATGCTTCACAGATTTCCGGTATCGTAACCTCATCCATCTTTAAAGGTGTGCATTATGAAATGGTGGTCGAGGCCAATGGTTATGAATTTATTGTACAGGATTATCATCATTTTGCTGTGGGTGAGCAGGTAGGTTTGTTGATAAAACCTTTTGATATCCATATTATGAAAAAAGAACGTGTATGCAATACGTTTGAAGGAGAACTGGCAGACGGAACGCATGTGGAATTTCTGGGATGTACGTTTGAGTGTCTGCCAGTGGCTGACATTGAGCCGGGGGCCAAAGTGAAAGTACAGGTAGATTTCAAGGATATCATTTTGCAGGATAATGAAGAGGATGGAACTTTAACCGGGGATGTACGTTTTATCCTATATAAGGGAGACCATTATCACCTCACCGTGTCATCGGACTGGGGGGAGGATATTTTTGTTGATACCAATGATGTATGGGATAATGGTGATCATGTAGGTATCAGCATCCTTCCCGAAAGTATAAAAGTAACTCAGGTTGTAGAATCATAATAAAGAAAAGAGGTGCTCAGAACGATACGATTTTTCTTGTCTTCACGTAAAAGCTGGACTATTCCTTACGTGATATTTTCGGCGGTATTTGTTATTCTTCCGCTACTTTTAATAGTGGTTTATGCATTTATGGATGATGCGGGTTATTTCACTTTGGGAAATTTTGCCAAATTCTTCGCTCATCCCGAGGCAATCAACACATTTGTTTATTCTATTGGCGTGGCCATTATCACAACAGTGGTATGTATCTTATTGGGATATCCTGCTGCCTATATTCTGACACAGACGCGGATGAAATATGCATCGACGGTGGTGGTATTGTTTATTCTGCCCATGTGGGTGAATATTTTAATACGTACACTGGCTACGGTAGCATTGTTCGACTTTATGAACGTACCTTTAGGAGAGGGGGCTTTGATATTCGGTATGGTATATAATTTTCTGCCTTTTATGATTTATCCTATTTACAACACTTTGCAGAAATTGGATAAAAGTTATGTGGAAGCGGCACAAGATTTGGGCGCCAATCCTATGCAAGTGTTTTTCAAGGCTGTGCTACCCCTGTCCATGCCGGGTATTGTGAGTGGTATATTAATGGTGTTCATGCCTACTATCTCCACATTTGCCATTGCCGAATTATTGACAATGAATAATATTAAACTGTTTGGTACTACTATCCAGGAAAATATTAATAATAGTATGTGGAATTATGGGGCGGCCTTGTCGTTGATTATGCTGTTCCTTATTGGTGCGACAACCTTGCTCGCTTCAGATGATAAGGATCATAACGAAGGAGGTGGGCTATGGTAAAGAAAATTTTGTGTCAGGGATATTTGTGGCTGCTTCTGCTATTGCTTTATGCACCTATTTTTATCATTATGATCTATTCGTTTACCGAAGCAAAGGTGCTGGGCAACTGGACTGGGTTTTCCACCAAACTCTATTCATCCCTGTTTGTTGCGGGTACACATCATTCATTGACAAATGCCTTGGTCAACACCCTGAGCATTGCCTTGATTGCAGCTACCGTATCTACTTTGCTGGGCAGTATTACGGCAATCGGTATATTCAATCTTCGTACCCGTGCTCGTAAAGCAATCAGTTTTGTCAATAACATTCCTATCTTGAATGGAGATATTATTATTGGTATATCTTTATTCTTGCTGTTCGTATCTTTGGGTATTCCACAAGGATATACCACTGTGGTTCTTGCACATATCACATTCTGTACTCCATATGTGGTGTTAAGTGTGTTGCCGCGTTTGAAACAGATGAATCCGAATATTTATGAGGCGGCGCTTGATTTGGGGGCTACCCCTATGCAGGCACTCCGCAAGGTGATTGTTCCTGAGATTCTTCCGGGAATGATTTCTGGTTTTATGCTGGCGGTGACTTTGTCCATTGACGATTTTGCCGTGACTGTATTTACTATTGGTAACGAAGGGCTTGAAACTCTTTCCACCTATATTTATGCGGATGCACGAAAAGGAGGGCTGACTCCTGAACTTCGTCCGCTTTCTACCATTATATTCGTATTGGTGCTGGTATTGTTGGTTATCATCAATCGCCATGCAAGCAAGAAAAAGGAGGTATAAAAAATGAGGAAAATAAATAAATGGCTGATGGTGTGTGTGTGTGCGTTATTTTCTTTAACCGGATGTTATAACACAGAGCCTCGTGAAAATGTACTGAAAATATATAATTGGGCCGACTACATTGATGAGGATGTGTTGGCGGAATTTCCCCGGTGGTACAAAGAACAGACGGGGGAAGATATACGGATTGTCTATCAGACTTTTGACATCAATGAAATCATGTTGACCAAGATAGAACGCGGACATGAAGATTTTGATGTAGTTTGTCCTTCGGAGTATATCATAGAGCGTATGCTGAGGAAAGGTTTATTGCTTCCCATTGATACTGTTTTTGGAAAGACTCCCAATTATCTACATAATGAATCTCCTTATATCCGCGAACAATTGGATAAATTGAGTCGGTCGGGGCATCGTGCTTCAGATTATGCCATCGGTTATATGTGGGGAACAGCAGGTATCCTTTTTAATACCGATCATGTTCCGGCGGAAGATGCCAGGACTTGGGCCAGTCTTTGGAATCTGAAATATAAGAACAAGATTCTGATGAAGGAAAGTTATCGTGATGCATATGGTACCGCATTGATTTATGCCAATGCTGGGGATTTGAAAAAAAGTAAGGTTACGGTAGAGGAGTTGATGAACAACTATTCGCAAGCGTCCATCGATACTGTTGAGAAGTATCTGAAAGCAATGAAACCCTTGATAGCAGGTTGGGAAGCCGATTTTGGTAAGGAAATGATGACTAAAGGTAAAGCATGGCTGAACATGACCTGGAGCGGGGATGCGGTATGGGCGATAGAAGAGGCTGAAGGAGTGGGCATCCATCTGGACTATGAAGTGCCGGCAGAGGGAAGTAATGTGTGGTATGACGGATGGGTGATCCCTAAGTATGCTAGAAATAAAAAGGCTGCCAGTTATTTTATTAATTATTTATGCCGTCCTGATGTGGCTTTACGTAATATGGACGCCTGTGGTTATGTGAGTGCCGTCGCGACTCCCGAGATTTTGGAGGCAAAGATAGATACTACCTTATCTTACTTTGCAGATTTAAGTTATTTTTTCGGTCCTGCTGCCGATAGTATACAAATAGATAAAGTGCAGTATCCTGACCGTACAGTGGTGGAGCGTTGTGCCATGATTCGTGACTCCTGTGACAAGACCGAATTGGTCTTGGAGATGTGGTCGCGTGTAAAGGGGGATAATTTGGGGGTAGGCGTGGTTATTGTGATTCTGGTATTTGCCGGGATTATGGTGGTATTCACCGTGTATAGAAAGCTTCAGCGTTATCAGCATGAAAAGGTGCAACGTCGTCGCAGGAATCACCGGAGAAAGAAATGACTTAATCTAAAGGAAAACATTTAGTCTTGCTGATAAAACGATTTAGGGAATCCAATCTTTAGGTAAAATTAAAATAAAAGTCCGAACTTGGGAAAGTCCGGACTTTTATTTCTATAATCATATAAAGATTAAATGATGTATTGTGAAGAGATAGACTCATTATTCATCACGCGGCGGATTGTTTCAGCAAACATATCGGCAATGGTCAGTTGCTTCACTTTAGAACAACGGTTAGCATAAGGAATACTATCGGTAAATACCATTTCTTCTAGGCCGGAGTTCTGAACGCGTTCAGATGCAGGACCTGACATTACACAGTGAGAAGCGATTGCGCGGACGGAAATGGCTCCCGCTTCTTTCATAATATCGGCAGCTTTGGTAATAGTACCTGCTGTATCTACCATATCGTCAATTAAGATGACATTTTTATTTTTTACATCACCGATAATTTGCATGGTGGCCACTTCATTGGCTTTCAGGCGCGTCTTGTTGCAAAGCACCAAGGGTACACCCAAATATTTGGAATAAGTGCTGGCGCGTTTTGAACCACCCACGTCCGGAGTTGCGATTACCAAGTCTTCCAGTTGCAATGATTCAATGTAAGGTAGGAATACGCCAGAAGCGTAGAGATGGTCTACCGGTACATCAAAAAATCCTTGAATCTGATCGGCATGTAAATCCATTGTGATCAAACGATCAATGCCTGCCACGCTCAGAAGATCGGCTACCAGTTTAGCACCGATGGAAACACGAGGTTTGTCTTTTCTGTCCTGACGTGCCCATCCAAAGTAGGGGATAACGGCTACAATACTCTTTGCGGAGGCTCTTTTAGCTGCATCAATCATTAGCAGCAGTTCCATTAAGTTGTCGGAGTTAGGAAAGGTAGATTGAACCAGAAAAACATGTGCGCCTCTAATTGATTCTTCATAAGAAACAGCGAATTCACCATCAGCAAAATGCATGATGTTCATGTTTCCTAATTCGCAACCGAGGCTGTTGCAAATCTTTTCTGCAAGGTATCTCGAATTTGTTCCTGAGAATACCATAAAAGGTGATGTTTTGCTCATTTTTGTAATAGATATTACCTATTTGTTAATTTGCGTGCAAAGGTACGTATTATAATTAGAAATTAAAAATAGAAATTTAAAAATAACTTCTCATTATTGTAACATGTTTGGTGTGAAGCATATTCTTCGTTTTTTAGACTTCTATTCTAAATTTTTTGATAAATCAGTCTGCTAAATCTCTTAATTTCCGGAAATGTTCTATCACGCATCGGTAATCGCGGTCAGTACATGCATCGAATTTATTCCAAAGGGCGCCCAATATGGCGGCTCCTCCGAAACCAAAGTCCTTTACCTCCAGCAAGTTTTCTTCGTCAATGCCTCCCAAAGCTATGACTTTCTTGTCGATAATGCTCGCTTTGGCGGCGGCACGGAGTTCTTCGGCGGTGTATGCCGAGTTATAATTCAACTTGGATATACTATTGAATACCGGACTCAGAAATACATAATCGCAACCAGATTTGTGCTCTTTAACTTCGTCTAGCGAATGGCAGGAACAACTGACATGTCCTTTGTATCCTTCCGGCAGATTCGGATTACGGCCGTTCAGGTGAATTCCTTTCAGTTTGTATTCCTCTTTCAGATAAAAATGTCCGTGAACCACGATGCGTTTGTGATATTGTTCGGGGATAAGGGTTAGCAGACGTTCTGCAAACATAGGTGCCGTACCGGGCTTTCGCAGATGGAGTGTATCTAGCCCCTCCTCGAAAAGAGCTGTAATTATTTTATCTTCCTCCACAAAATAAGTGGGGGGTGTTATTAGAATTAACTTCATACCTTATGACTAATTGCTAAGCAAAGATAGCAACCTATTTGTAATAATCCTAGTGGATTTATAGATTTATTTTTGATAAGCCTGTAAATCAATAGGATACTTTCCCTGAAAATGTAATTCATGCGATGGAAAAGTTTTAAATAATGTGTGCGTACCTGCATGAAATAGGCGTTTTTTATTTACTTTTGCGCTAATAAACAAGACGAATAGATAGAATTATGAATAAAAAACAATTTCTTGCAGCTGCATTTTGCTTGATGGCGCTTGCCGGATGTACGCAAAAAACGGAATTGCCTGAGAATCCTAAAGATCAAGAAGAGTACCGTGATCATCAGGGAAACAGTTGGATTTACAACGCTATGCTGATGCGTTGGGCATTAATGCCGTCTATGGCCAACGGACTTTCTACCACACATTATTATTATCCCAAATCTGATTCGTGGACAGATGCTAACGGAACGAAAGTGGATGCTCCTTCAAAAGTGAATGTGGGGTCAAAATCGTCTGCAAAATCAAAATCGAGCGGAAGTGTTTTTGGGAAAACACGCCGTTCATCCGGTGTTCATAGTTAACAGGAAGCGGATATGAAAAGAATACCAGTTACGCCACGTCTGGATTACCGTGAGAAAATAGAAGCGCTGGGGTTTGATTTTCATGGTGATTATTGGCGCGAGGAAGCATATTATCATTTTACGGCTGAAGAAACAGCTTGTTTGGAGGAAGCGACCAATGAGGCGTACCACCTGTATTGTGAGGCTGCCCAATTCATTATTGAGGATAACCCGGAATTTATGGAGCGTGCGTTGAATATTCCGAAGGAGATTGGTGAGCGTATTCGTGCTTCTTGGGATGCGGATGAGTTAAGTCTGTATGGTCGTTTTGATTTTATATTAGCCAAGGATGGTACTCCGAAAATATTGGAGTTCAATGCTGATACACCGACTTCTTTGCTTGAGGCATCTGTTATCCAATGGCAATGGAAAGAAGATGTTTTTCCGGAATGCGACCAGTTTAATGGCATTCATGAAGGATTGGTGCAGTCATGGAAAGATATTTTCCCCAAAAAAGGAGAGATTTATTTTGCCGGTGCATTAGAGAATAATGAAGATACAGGAACGTTGCAATATCTGGCAAGTACGGCGATGGAGGCTGGGTTTTCTACCCGAGTATTAGATATGCAGGCGCTGGATTTGCAGAATGGACGATTTTTTGATCCGGCAGGTGAACTAGTGAACCGGTGCTTTAAACTTTATCCGTGGGAGTGGATGGTGGACGAAAGTCCTGACGGATGTCTGGCGGAAATGGAATGGTTGGAGCCGATATGGAAATTGGTGATGTCCAATAAAGCGATCCTTGCCACATTGTACGAGTTGTTTCCGGATTCTCCTTATGTGCTTCCTTGTTATTTGTCGCGCCCTCGGTCGGGTTTGTTTTGTAAAAAACCGGTCTTCTCTCGTGAAGGTCATAATGTAAGCGTTGTTGATATCCGGAATTGGGAGGAACATGTACGTATAGCTGAAACGGAGGGTGATTATAACACTGGAGCTTATGTATATCAGGAGTATGTGGAACCGACAGTGTACAGTGGCAGATATCCAGTTATTGGCTCTTGGATTATAGGAGGAGAGGCTGCGGGCATCGGTATTCGCGAAAATCGTATGGAGGTTACGGATAACTTGTCCGAGTTTGTACCACATATTATAGGATAAAGTCAAACTATTTATGTGCCAGTCGGAGCCGGGCGACGGATGTCGTCATGCCTCGGCTGTTGGCACATAATTGAGGAATTAAATGTCTTTTGAATAGGGCCGGTTCGATTCCTCTAAAAAGAAATGAGATGGGTTTCCATCGTTTTCACGTTAATCGTCCATAATTTGCCGCTTAGCACTTCGCCATATTCACCTATAATCTTCAACACTTCAGCGGCTTCGGCGCAACCTATCATGCCAGGGGTTACACCCAATACTCCTTTGGGTGGATGAGGCATGGACAGCATTTCTGCTTCATCGGGGAAAAAGTGGCGGTAATCGGGACCTCCCCGGTAATTGAAGACGGATACTTGACCTTCGAAGGCGCGGATGGCGCCATATACATAGACTTTTCCCCATTTCACACAGATGTCATTAATGAGGTAGCGGGTAGCGAAATTATCACATCCGTCTATAATGATATCGTAGGTGCGGATGATTTCATCCGCATTCTCTTTAGTCAGTCTTGTGGGATAGGCATTGATTTGCACATCATGGTTCAGGGCTTCGAGACGTTTCTTGGCTTGGATGGCTTTGGGCATACCTACCTCGGCTTCACTATAAAGTACTTGACGTTGCAAGTTGCTGACACTTACCATATCATCGTCTACTAATCCAATGGTACCTACTCCGGCTCCTGTCAAGTACAAGGCAACAGGAGATCCCAGACCGCCTACACCGACTATAAGTACTTTGGCTTGTTGAAGCCGTTGTTGTCCTTTTTCTCCCAATTCAGGGAGAATGATTTGACGGTTATATCTTTCCACTTTCTTTGTTGTTAAGTTGAAAAAGGGGCTTTGTATCATTGATACAGCCCCATTCCTTTAAAAATATGGGTAATATCTATCGCATTGGTGTGAACTTGTCAAAAGAAACATCCCAGTCTTTCCATACCGGTTCCCTTCCTAATGATTTCAGTGCGTTTTCCACTTCCATAGCTGTACGTTCATCGCTTACATGGAATTGTTCCAAAGCTTGCGGATAGGTATAGTATCCTCCCGGTTCGGTTTTGCTTTCAGCGCTCATGGTAGTCACTCCGAGTCTTGCCATGTTGTCGCGGATTTGTGCCGGCTCACGGGTGGAGTAGGAGATGTCCACATCGTGGTCGAAGATGCGCATGGCAAAAGTGAGCTGCGCCAATTCACGGTCATTCATGATGACATTCGGCTGGAAACCACCGTTTTCTGCCGGACGCATACGAGGGAAGTTTACACTGTATTTGGTTTTCCAATACTTTTTCTGAAGATAACGCAAGTGATAAGCCATCATGGTCACATCGGTGCGCCATTCTTCCAATCCGATGAGTACCCCCATGCCTATGGAGTGGACTCCTGCCTGTCCCATACGGTCGAAGCTGTTTACCCGCCACTCGAATTTGGATTTCATTCCGCGTGGGTGGTATATATTATAACGGGCTTTGTTGTAAGTTTCCTGAAAGCAAATGACTCCATTTAGTCCGTGTTCTTTCAGTTCGGCATATTCTTCGGCTTTGAGGGGCATTACCTCTATTTTCAAATTGCTGAAATATTTTTTGGCGATGTCCAAGGCTTTGGCCAGATAAGGGACTCCGGCTTTTGCCGGATTTTCTCCGGTCACTAGTAATAGGTTTTCAAAAGGACCAAGTCTTTTGATGGCTTTGTATTCATCTTCAATCTGTTCGGGGGTGAGGATGGTACGAGCCATCGGGTTGCTGATATGAAAACCACAATACACGCAAGAATTGGTGCAGGAGTTTGTTATATACAGCGGTATAAACATGGAAATGGTTTTGCCGAAACGTTCTTCGGTATATCTTTTGCTTAGTTGCGCCATCGGCTCTAGGTATTTTGCTGCTGCGGGGGAGATGAGTGCCATAAAGTCGTCCACATCGCAATGTTCCTTACCAAGGGCGCGGAGCACGTCATGTTCGGTTTTGGAGTAGATGGCTTTGGTGATCTTTTCCCAATCTATTTTTTCAAGTTCTTCTGAAAACATGATTGTTATTTTTTCTTGTTATTGTTCATAAGATGATTTTGCTTTTATAAAAGTCTGTTTAAGCCTTTCCGGCATTTTATCAGGCTTCAAGCTATAATTTCCTTATTATTTTTCTACATTTCTTTTTGTCGTTTTCCGTCAGTTCGGGATGTTGTTTTGTTCCTCCCTTCTGGATAACGCCTTTGATAGAGAATCCGCTCCACTTCAGAATTTCGCGCAACGCTTTTACTACGCCGCGTGTCTGGTTAAACCAGATATTGAATGGCCATGGGGTGGAGCAGGTGCTTACGATGACTGCTTTCTTGCCTTTATGCAACGCTTGAGGGAGCCCTTTCGGACTTTCTCCCATCATGCCGTACACGATGCGGTCGAACACTACTTTCATATGTCCGTTCATATTTCCCCAATAGCAAGGTGAGCCAACGATCAGCACGTCTGCCCATTGTATCTTTTGAAGCGTGTGCTGCGCGTCGTCTTCGGGTAGGACACAGGTCTGTCGGCTGCGGCAAGCCATGCATCCTGTACAGGGGTGCACCTGCAATTTACGGATGGGTATTACTTCCACTTCGGCGCCACGTATGCGGGCTTCTTCGGTCATGATGTCCAGCATTTGGCTGATAAGTCCTTGGTTACGTGGGCTTCCGTTGAGTATCAATATCTTCATTTCCTTATTTTTTTTAGGATGTTGTTGCGGGCACATTGCACGGCGACCGTATAGTATTCCGGTTCCATATTTTCCAAGTATGCTTTCAGTTCTCCTGTCAGTTCCGGTTCTTCCAGGCAGATGTCGTAGGCAAGTTTCATGCAGACAGCTTGTCCGGATGCGCTTTCGGCAGAAGACAGCATGCCTTGAAGGCAGAAATCAAAGAAAGCTGCGTTGACAGGCTTTGGGACAGGAAGATGATGAAGGATATTCAGTAGCAGACGTCTTGTTCCGTCATGGGGGCATTGCATGACCCGCAGCATCAGTTCCTCCCTTTTATCCATCAATAGGGAAGGGAGGAGGATGCTCAGTTTTTCACAAGCCCAAGTGGCATGCCAAGCTATCTTTGTTTCTTCATGCTGTGTCAGAGTATAAAGAGCATCAAAGCGGTCGGGGGAGCCGGCTACTTGATCCACTATGTTGTCTATGTGTTTTCTTCCTAAAGTTCCTTCAAGTGCTTTCTTGAAATCTTCCATAGTTTTCACAAAGTCAGCTGTTTAATTACCCACGTTCTTCAAGTCGCGGCTCAGTTTCATGGCGCAGAAGTTGGGGCCGCACATGGTACAGTACTCACCGTCCGTATGGCGGCCTTCATTGAAGTATTCCAAAGCGCGGTCGGGATCCAGACTCAGATGGAACTGGTCGCGCCAACGGAATTCGTAACGTGCCTTGCTTAAAGCATTGTCACGGATCTGTGCGCCCGGATGCCCTTTCGCCAGATCGGCTGCATGGGCGGCAATCTTGTAAGTGATGACACCAACGCGTACATCTTCTTTGTTGGGCAATCCCAAATGTTCTTTCGGGGTGACATAGCATAGCATAGCAGTGCCCAGCCAGCCGATTTGTGCGGCACCGATGGCCGAAGTGATATGGTCATATCCCGGAGCGATGTCCGTTACCAGCGGACCGAGGGTGTAGAACGGTGCATTGTGGCAGTGAGAGATCTGGCGTTCCATGTTTTCTTTGATTTTATGCAAAGGTACATGTCCCGGTCCCTCAATGAATGCCTGTACGTTTTTGTCCCATGCGCGGAGTACAAGTTCACCCATGGTATCTAGTTCGGCAAACTGTGCCTCGTCATTGGCATCAGCGATACAGCCCGGACGAAGTCCGTCACCCAAGGATACGGCTACATCGTATTGTGCCAGAATATCACAGATGTCGTCAAAATGCTCATATAAGAAACTTTCCTTGTCATGTACCAGACACCACTTGCTCATGATGCTGCCTCCGCGGCTTACGATGCCGCACAAACGTTTGTCAGCCAGATGTACATTTTGGCGGCGTATTCCGGCATGGATGGTAAAGTAATCCACTCCTTGTTCGCATTGTTCGATTAATGTATCTTTATAAATCTCCCAATTCAGATCCTCTACTTTACCGTTTACTTTCTCTAATGCCTGATAGATAGGTACGGTACCTACGGGGACAGGACAGTTGCGGACAATCCATTCGCGTGTTTCGTGAATGTTATCGCCGGTCGAGAGATCCATCAGGGTGTCACCTCCCCATTTGCAGCTCCACACGGCTTTTTCCACCTCTTCGTCAATGGAGGAAGTGGTGGCGGAGTTTCCGATGTTCGTGTTGATCTTCACTAAAAAGTTCCTGCCGATAATCATAGGCTCGCTTTCGGGGTGGTTGATATTGGCGGGAAGTACGGCACGCCCTGCGGCTATTTCATCACGTACGAATTCAGGGGTGATAAAGGTGTCGATGCCCAGTTCCCGGCAATTCATGTTTTCACGGATGGCTACATATTCCATTTCCGGTGTAACGATGCCAGCTTTGGCGTATGCCATTTGTGTGATGGCCTTTCCAGCTTTGGCACGATAGGGCAGGGCGATGTGTTCAAAGCGCAGGTGGTCCAGACTTTTATCGTCGCGGCGCATCTTTCCGTATTCTGAAGTGATGGAGGGCAGTTGTTCTACGTCTCCCCGTCCGGTAATCCAGCTTTCGCGTATACGGGGAAGTCCTTTTTTCAGATCGATTTCCATATTGGGGTCACTGAATGGGCCGCTGGTGTCATAAATATAAACGGGAGCATTGGGCGTTATTACTTTTTCACCGTTCACTATATTCACAGTAGGAGTCAGGTTTACTTTCTGCATTCCTACTTTGATGTATGAAAACAGGGTTCCTTGCATATATGCCTTTTCGGCATGAGCGTATGCTTTTTGATCTTGCTTTTTGTCCATCATATTTCTGTTTAATCTAAGAATGAAGTTAAAGGGGATGAGGCAGATGCGATCAAGTTCTGTCCTACTGCTCCTAAGCCTGCTTCATAAGCGCGGCGTCCGGCAATGACAGCTTCCTTGAAGGCTGTTGCCATGACTACCGGCTGACCGGCTACTGCGATGGCTGTATTGACCAGACAGGCGTCCGCGCCCATTTCCATCGCTTCGGCAGCATGGCTGGGGGCACCTATTCCGGCGTCCACTACCACAGGAACGGAAGCTTGTTCGATAATGATGCGCAGGAAGTCACGTGTCTGCAAGCCTTTGTTTGTCCCGATGGGGGCGGCAAGCGGCATGACAGTTGCTGCTCCTACCTCTTCCAGCCGTTTGCACAATGTAGGATCTGCCTGACAATAGGGCAATACGACGAAACCTAGTTTGACTAGTTCCTCGGTTGCTTTCAATGTTTCGGTAGAATCCGGCAACAAGTAGCGCGGATCGGGATGGATTTCCAGTTTCAGCCAGTTGGTGCCAAAAGCCTCGCGGGCCATTTGTGCGGCAAAGACGGCTTCTTCGGCTGTGCGCACACCGGAGGTATTGGGCAATAGCTGTATGTGAGGGTGAATGATATGTTTCAGCATATCATCTTCCTTATCGTCCAATTCAATGCGTTTCATGGCTACGGTTACCATTTCACATCCTGATGCCAGAATGGCTTCTTCCATTACGGTATTTGAATTGAATTTACCGGTTCCCAGAAATAAACGGGAATTAAATTCTTTTTCAGCTATAATCAGTTTCTTCATTGTATTTTGTGATTTTATTATAAATTCATGATTCGTTTAGTTTCCGCTACCGGGTCTTTCGCCCGGAGTATGGTTCCGCTCAAAGCAATGTCGGTGATTCCCGTTTCCATGATGGAAGGGATATCTTCCAAAGTAATTCCCCCGATGGCGACGATGGGCAGATGGATATCTGCCTCTTTCATTTGCTGAATAATGGAACGGTAACCTTCTAGTCCCAGCACTGGAGAGAGATCCTTTTTTGTGGTAGTAAAACGGAACGGGCCACAGCCGATGTAGTCAGCTCCAGCTTCGTAATGCATCTTTACATCGTCAAATGTATTGGCGGTGCCTCCGATGATGAATTCTTTTCCTAATATTTTCCGTGCTTCGGCTACGGGCATATCCTTTTTTCCCAAATGCACTCCGTCGGCATGAATTTTATTGACCAACTCCACGTGGTCGTCTATGATAAATGTTGCTCCGTAGTCTTTGCATAAGCCTTGCAGACGTATGGCTTCCCGTTCCACTTCGTCAACGGAAGTGTCTTTCATACGTAGCTGGATCCAGCGGCAACCGCCTTCCAAGGCCATGCGTGCGGAATCATAATAGGAATATGTGTCGGTGAAGTGAGTGATGAATTGAAGTTCCACGGTCTTATCCTCCACATGCAGCTTTAATGACTACCAGACTGTCATTGGGGTGTAACACACATTTCTCCCACTCTATACGGGGGACCATCCGGTTGTTTACCGCTATGGCGATACCTTTCTCAGGAAGTGTCAGAAAGGTGGAAAGTTCGGCTACGGTGCATCCGTCCTTTACTTCGGTTTCTTTGCTGTTTACTGTCAGTTTCATACTATAATATCAGTTTATGAATTTACTTGTAAATACAAAGAGTTGCTTTTTGACCGGATGGTATGAGGTAAGAAGTAACAATCCCTTCGGCGGTACTAACCGCATCAGGTTCACAGGGTATAATCTCAGCCCGTCCGCTGTTTACGTGGGGCACCCCTTTGTTTTACGATGGCAAAGATATGGGAAAGAAATGAATAATGCTACAACAGACTGCTTTATTTTTTGTGGAAGAATGTTTTTTTATGATTATCTTGCATTGTGCTTGTTTATTCTTGTAAAAGGATGAATGCATATCTGCTGTATCTTTGCATCTTAAAGCAGATTGCCCCGCTCCCTGAATGAATAGGGGCGAGGCAGCCTTATTATGATGTATAGTTAAGGGTCCTTTTATAGACGTTTTTCTACTACATCCCAGTCAATGATTTCCCATAACTTGTTCACATGATCTGCACGGCGGTTCTGGTAATCCAGATAGTAAGCATGTTCCCATACATCGAAACCCAGCAATGGTTTCAGTCCTGCACGCCACGGGTTGCTTCCGTTAGGTTCTTTGGTGATATGTAGTTTTCCCTGCTTATCTACAGAAAGCCAAGCCCAGCCCGAACCGAACAGTCCTGTGGAAGCGGTGTTGAATTCTTTCTTGAAGTTTTCAAAGCTTCCGAAGTCTCGGTTGATGGCTTCTGCTAGTTTTCCGGACGGTTCATGCTTGCTGGGTTTGGGGGTGAACTGAAGGAAATATAATGTATGGTTTAATACTTGTCCGGCGTTATTGAATATCGCTCCGTCGGGAGCTGATGTAACAATTTCCTCTACGGACTTTCCTTCAAATTCCGTACCTGGAACTAAAGAGTTCAAATTGTTTACATATGTTTGTAAGTGCTTGCCATAATGGTAGTCTATAGTAGCCTGACTGATTACAGGTTCGAGTCCGTTATTTGCATACGGGAGTTTTGGCATTTCGTAAGTCATAACTAATGAAATTAAAGTGGTTAATAATATATTCATTTTTAGTCGAGGTTTTAATTAAACTTCTATCATAATAACATTATTGGGCATGGAATTGTTCTGATAAACTCAAACTTTCTCTATCTTTGCAGGCGAAAGGTGAAATTTATGACGAATTATTTAGAAGAATTGAATGAAAGCCAGCGCGATGCAGTGCTTTACAACGAGGGTCCCTCTTTGGTGATAGCTGGAGCAGGTTCGGGGAAAACACGCGTGCTGACTTATAAGATAGCTTATTTACTGGAGCAGGGATATACTCCTTGGTCTATTTTGGCATTGACTTTTACCAATAAGGCTGCTCGCGAAATGAAAGAGCGTATAGCCCGTCAGGTGGGCGATCAGGCACGCTATTTATGGATGGGGACGTTCCATTCCATTTTTTCGCGTATCCTGCGGTGTGAGGCACAGGTTATCGGCTTTAGCTCCAATTTTACCATCTATGATTCTTCAGATTCGAAGAGTTTGATCAAGTCTATTGTAAAAGAAATGCAATTGGATGATAAAACCTATAAATCAGGGTTGATACAGGCGCGTATCAGCAATGCGAAAAATCATTTGGTTTTTCCTGATGCATATGTTTCGAACGCAGAGCTTTATCAGTATGATTTGAATGCCAAAGTACCCGCCACCCGTGATATTTACCGGCAATATTGGGAACGTTGCCGTCAAAGCGATGCGATGGATTTTGATGATTTGCTGCTTTATACTTATATGTTATTCCGCGATCATCCTGAAATTTGCCGTAAGTATGCGGAGCAGTTTCGTTATGTGCTGGTGGATGAGTATCAGGACACCAATTTTGCGCAACACAGCATTGTGCTTCAGCTTACCCAGGAGCATCAGCGTGTATGCGTGGTGGGGGATGATGCGCAGAGTATTTATTCCTTCCGAGGGGCTAATATTGACAATATATTGAAATTTACTCAACTGTATAAGGGGGCCAAGCTTTTTAAACTGGAGCAGAACTATCGTTCTACCCAGACCATTGTGTGTGCGGCAAACAGCCTGATAGAGAAAAATAGCGAGCAGATAAAGAAGGAGGTATTTTCAGAAAAAGCGAAGGGGGAGCCTATCGGAGTTTTCAATGCCTACAGTGATGTGGAGGAAGGGGAGATTGTTGCCAACCAGATTGTGAAACTGCGTTCACGGGAACATTATTCTTATAATGATTTTGCTATTTTATACCGTACAAATGCTCAAAGCCGTATTTTCGAGGAGGCTTTGCGGAAGCGTAGCCTACCTTATAAAATTTATGGAGGACTTTCTTTTTATCAACGCAAGGAGATTAAAGACGTTATTTCTTACTTTCGTCTGGCGGTAAATCCGAATGATGAGGAGGCTTTTAAGCGGGTATTGAATTATCCGGTGCGAGGAATCGGGGATACTACGTTGAACAAAGTTATTGATGCGGCTGCACAGCATCATGTTAGTCTTTGGATGGTTTTGGAAGAGCCGTTGGCATACGGCTTGAATATTAACAAGGGGATGCATACCAAGTTACAGGGGTTTCGTGAACTGGTAAAAAGTTTTATAGTGGAGATCCCGAAAAAGAATGCATATGAATTGGGGGCAATGATTGTTCGTCAGTCCGGCATTATGAATGAGATTTATCAGAGCAATGATCCGGAAAACCTGAGCCGTCAGGAGAATATTGAAGAACTGATAAACGGTATGCATGATTTTTGTGCAATCCGTGAAGAAGAAGGGAATGAGAACATCCTGTTGACGGATTTCCTGTCGGAGGTTTCTCTGCTGACAGACCAGGATAACGAGAAAGAGGAGGATGCTGAGAAGATAACCTTGATGACCATTCACTCTGCTAAAGGCTTGGAGTTTAAAAACGTTTTTGTAGTTGGGTTGGAAGAGAACTTGTTTCCCAGTGCTTTGTCACTCAATTCGTATAAGGAATTGGAAGAGGAGCGCCGCTTGTTTTATGTGGCGATTACACGTGCCGAGGAGCATTGCTATTTGTCTTTTGCCAAGAGCCGGTTTAAATATGGAAAGATGGAGTTCAGTAGCCCGAGCCGTTTCTTGAAAGATATTGATGTACATTTCCTGAAGCTGCCTCAGGAGGAACAGATGGCCCGGAGAATAGACGAGAGAGCCAGCCGTTTCTGTCGTGAGCAAAATGAACGTGCGTCTCGTTTCTTGTTTGACGAATCTGCTTCGCAGCCTTCTTATGGGCGTTCTTCATCAAATTTGTCTGGTGGTCAGAAATCATTTTTTGTTGGAGAAAGACCGAAAGCTGAGATTATCCGTCCCAGTGTGCCGCGCAATTTGACTAAGGTAGGTCTTGCTACGGTCTCAAAGCCGTCCGCGGCGGGAACCTTGCCGGTGAATGTGCTGGCAGGGCAGGTGATAGAGCATGAACGCTTTGGAATAGGCGATGTGATAAAAGTGGAAGGAACCGGTGAGAACAGCAAGGCGACTGTCCGTTTCCGGAATGCCGGAGAGAAACAATTATTGCTGAAATTCGCCCGGTTCAAAGTTGTGGAATAAATATTCTAATAGAATTCTGATACAAAAATGATAGATATCCATAAAGTACCTTCTCCATGCTATGTGATGGATGAAGCATTGCTCAGAAAGAATCTGAGTTTGATAAAGAGTGTGGCAGACCGGGCCGGAGTTGAGATCATCTTGGCTTTCAAATCTTTTGCCATGTGGAAATCATTTCCCGTTTTTAGGGAATACATCCGTTATACTACAGCTAGCTCTGTATATGAAGCCCGTTTGGCATATGAAGAATTTGGCAGTAAGGCCCATACTTATTCTCCGGCGTATACGGATACTGATTTTCCGGTTATCATGCAATGCAGCAGTCATATAACCTTTAACTCCTTCAGTCAGTTCCGGCGTTTTTATTCTATGGTTAAGGCCTCTGGAGAAAAGATATCCTGTGGTATCCGTATTAATCCTGAATATTCGGAAGTAGAGGTGGAACTTTATAATCCTTGTGCTCCCGGTACACGTTTTGGGGTGACGGCCGATTTGCTTCCCGAGACTTTACCGGAGGGTATCGAAGGCTTCCATTGTCATTGTCATTGTGAATCCAGTTCTTATGAATTGGAACATACTTTGCAGCACATAGAAGAGACGTTTGCCCGTTGGTTCCCACAAATAAAATGGTTGAATTTGGGAGGGGGGCACCTGATGACACGTAAAGATTATGATACGGAGCATCTTATTTCTTTATTAAAAGGATTGAAAGCCCGTTATCCTCATTTGGAGATTATTTTAGAACCGGGTTCGGCTTTTACTTGGCAGACCGGACCTTTGGTCGCTTCTGTTGTCGATATAGTGGAAAACCGGGGGATAAAAACTGCGATTCTGGATGTTAGTTTTACTTGTCACATGCCCGATTGTCTTGAAATGCCCTATCAGCCGGCAGTGCGTGGTGCCGAAGCTTTACCTGTCGATGCGATAAAAACAGCTTTAACGGAAGAGAATATCTACCGTTTGGGTGGAAACAGTTGTTTAAGTGGCGACTATATGGGTAGCTGGCGTTTTGACCATCCGTTACAGGTAGGAGAACGCATTGTTCTGGAAGATATGATTCATTACACTATGGTAAAAACAAATATGTTTAATGGAATCCATCACCCTTCTATCGCTATTTGGCATACAGATAATACATTGGAAGTATATAAAGACTTCCGGTATGAGGACTATCGTGATCGCATGTCCTGATGGTAATTAAAAAAACTTTTGGTTTGTATTGATTATGAGGAAATTGATGAAATAATGTAATAAAAGTGCTATAAAAAGTATAGAAAACTTTTGGAAGTTTAGAAAAAAGCACTACCTTTGCATCCGCAATCGGGAAACAGCTGAGAAATAGTTAAAGACCGAAGGCGGATATTTGCGGAAATAGCTCAGTTGGTAGAGCATAACCTTGCCAAGGTTAGGGTCGCGAGTTCGAGTCTCGTTTTCCGCTCACATAAATAAAATCTTGTGGGTGTGCAAGAGTATTCACAGAATGCCCAGGTGGCGGAATGGTAGACGCGCACGTTTCAGGTGCGTGTGTCGAGAGGCATGCAGGTTCGAGTCCTGTTCTGGGCACTATAGCACGAGATTTTCGTTTCTGGAGGAATGGCGGAATTGGTAGACGCGCCACTTTGAGGGGGTGGTGACAATTATGTCGTGTGAGTTCGAGTCTCATTTCCTTCACGAAGAGAGGATATTTGCGGAAATAGCTCAGTTGGTAGAGCATAACCTTGCCAAGGTTAGGGTCGCGAGTTCGAGTCTCGTTTTCCGCTCACATAAATAAAATCTTGTGGGTGTGCAAGAGTATTCACAGAATGCCCAGGTGGCGGAATGGTAGACGCGCACGTTTCAGGTGCGTGTGTCGAGAGGCATGCAGGTTCGAGTCCTGTTCTGGGCACTATGTTAGAGGTTTGCGGAAATAGCTCAGTTGGTAGAGCATAACCTTGCCAAGGTTAGGGTCGCGAGTTCGAGTCTCGTTTTCCGCTCAAAAGAAAAGACCAGTGTAGAAATACATTGATCTTTTTTATTTATCATGGCGTGAATGTAGAAAACGGAAGAAGGTCAAATCAATAAATATTGATATACCCTCCTCCCGCTGTTTTAGTCAAATCATCCGCAATGGAAATATTTATTGACCAACGCTAACATTCCTTCCGGATTATCTTTCAAGTCGTTACGTAAAGTCAGATCGTTATAGCCAGTTAATTTGCTGATGATTCCATCAATCATAGTAGGGCTGAACACATTATGTTTTTGGAATATTTCGCGCTGTTGCTGCAAACAGGCTGCAGAAGCCGTACAGCTATCGGGAAGCTGGGTCAATGCCTTCAGTTTGTCTGCATTTTCTTTCTGATGAATATTGACGTTTACGTAAGTTTTTTCTGCAATGTCTAGTGCATTTTCTATTTCAAAACCATGGCGGCAGGCTACAGCTAGTCCTGCTATCAGTTGGTAGAGATCGGCCGATCCGTCCGGTGATCGCATTTCCACCGTTTGTTTTTGTGTGGTATCATAATGGCTTTCCGTTTCCAGTGGATTGGCAGTCATGCACATATCTGTTTTAGTTGCCCATCCTAGAGGTACGCGTACCAATACTGAACGGTTGCGGTCACCCCAGCAAATATTAGTTGGCGCTTCCTGATGGGGAACCAGGCGGAAATAAGAAGTAGGATTGGTGTTACCGAATGCAGTGATGGATGGAGCAAGTTCCATCATGCCGGCAATAGCTTTGCGTGCTGTTTCTGATAAAACACCTTCTTTCAACATTTGGTTTTGTCCATCTTTCATGATACGCATGTGGATATGCAATCCGGAACCAGCTTTTCCTGTAGTTATTTTAGGCGCGAAAGTAATGTTATAACCATGTTTATAGGCCAGATTACGTATAATCCATTTGGCAATCATCAATTGGTCTGCCGCATCTTCGGCATTGACAGGCAGGAATTCTATTTCATTCTGTTCATATATCATGCCATTCAAGGTAAAATTACCTACTTCGGAGTGTCCATACTTTATTTGTCCGCCTGCTTGTGCAATATAGACCATGCACTGGGTACGGAAATCATTGAACTTGGCGTATGGTGCTGATTCATGATAACCTTTCTGGTCTGTTGCCTCGAACATATTTGTATCCGGAGCAATTACATAGTACTCCAATTCTCCCATAGCCTGAAATTCCATGCCGGTTATTTTATTGAATGCCTTGCATGCTTTGTGTAAGGTATGTTCGGGTGAACTTTCCAACGGCTTTCCATCCTTGTTAAAGAAAGAGCAAAGCATGGAAAGTGTGGGGATCTCGGCAAAAGGATCTAAAAAAGCCGTCCGGAATCGGGGAATTACATATAGATCACTGCTGCCCGCCTCAATGAATGGAAATAGGCTGGAACCGTCCACTCGCTCCCCGCAAGTCAGGATAGCATCTAGATATGCTTGGTTGTTGATAACGAAATTCAATGTCTTCAGTCGTCCGTCTCCGGCGGGATACATAAAGTTGACCATACGGATGCCATTCTGCTGAATGTATCGTTTTATGTCTTCTTTGGTAAACTCTGCACAAGGTTTTTCTAGAAATGCCACCAATTGGTTAGGGTTCATTATTAATTCTTTATTCATAGCAAAATTGGTTGTTTTTTGTTTGTTATTGGGTTAACTTTCCAAAGATAACAAAAAGTTTTCTGAAAATCCTATGAAAAGTTCATAGATATTTTCTTTCATACTGAGTGATATTCTCTTTATCTTTTTCTGTTTGGGAGAACATTGTTTTATAATTTGTCCTACCTTTGCACCGCTGTTTTAAAATATAAATAAGAGAATCATTATGGAACCGATGCATAAAATTAATAAAGTAGAGGTCCGGAATTTACAGATCGAAGATTACATCCAATTATCACAATCATTCAAACGGGTGTATGCGGATAAGGATGTGTTTTGGACACACGAGCAAATAGAAACGCTTATCCGAATTTTTCCGGAAGGGCAAGTAGTAACGGTGGTAGACGATAAGATAGTGGGATGTGCTCTTTCTATTATTGTAGACTATGATATGGTAAAGGGAGATCATACCTATGCCAAAGTAACTGGTAATGAAACTTTCTGTACGCATAATCCGGAAGGGAATATTTTGTATGGTATCGAGGTGTTTATCCATCCGGATTATCGCGGTTTGCGTCTGGCACGCCGTATGTATGAGTACCGGAAAGAATTATGCGAGAAACTGAATCTGAAAGCGATCATGTTCGGTGGTCGTATTCCTAATTATTATAAGTATGCGGATACGATGCGTCCTAAGGAATATTTGGATAAGGTGCGTTCCCGTGAGATTTATGATCCAGTATTGACATTTCAGCTTTCCAATGATTTTCATGTGCGTCGTGTCATGAAGAATTATCTTCCCAATGACGAAGAATCCAAGCATTGTGCCACTTTGTTGCAATGGGATAATATTTATTATCAGGAGCCTACGCAGGATTATGTGGATAAGAAAACCACTGTACGTGTAGGGTTAGTGCAATGGCAGATGCGCCCTTATAAAACATTGGATGATGTATTTGAGCAGGTTGAGTTTTTCGTAGATGCCGTTTCCGATTATAAGAGTGATTTTGTTCTTTTTCCGGAATATTTCAATGCGCCGTTGATGGCCAAGTTCAATCATTTGGGAGAAGCCCAGAGCATTCGTGGTTTGGCACAATATACCGAAGAGGTTCGCGACCGTTTTATCAATTTGGCTATCAGTTATAATATTAATATCATTACGGGTAGTATGCCATACGTAAAAGAGGACGGAGGGCTTTATAATGTTGGTTTTTTAGTACGGCGTGACGGTTCATACGAAATGTATGAAAAGGTACATGTCACTCCCGATGAGATAAAGAGTTGGGGTCTTTCGGGTGGTAAGATGGTGCAGACTTTTGATACGGATTGCGCTAAGATTGGTATTTTGATTTGTTATGATGTGGAATTTCCCGAACTTTCTCGTATCATGGCCGATCAGGGAATGCAGATTCTGTTTGTTCCATTCCTGACTGATACTCAGAACGGTTATTCTCGTGTGCGTGTTTGTGCTCAGGCACGGGCTATCGAGAATGAATGTTTTGTCGTTATAGCCGGTAGTGTGGGTAATTTGCCGCGTGTACACAATATGGATATTCAGTATGCACAGTCTGGTGTATTTACTCCGTGTGATTTCGCTTTCCCTACTGATGGTAAACGGGCTGAGGCGACTCCGAATACCGAAATGATTCTGGTTTCGGATGTTGATCTGAATCTGTTGAATGAATTGCATACGTATGGCAGTGTGCGCAATTTGCGTGACCGCAGGCATGACCTTTATGAACTGAAGGTAAAGAAATAAAAAATGTTTCATTACGGATTACTTAGGTTAACGCTGGTTTATAGATAAGTGGTTATTATTTTATATTTCCACTTTACTTTTAAGAATAATCTGTGTTAATCAGAGTAATCCTGTGATGAGCTCTGTTATTTCGGAATAAAAGGAACTATGGGCCATTCAATAACAAACAGAGTTCTTCCTTGTCCGCTTTCCTGTAAATAGAGATTGCCCCCATGTCTTTTTATAATCTGCCGGCACAGACTAAGCCCGATTCCCGTCCCTTCTGTTTTTGTAGTAAAGAAAGGAACGAATATTTTTTCTTGTAACTCCATAGGGATTCCCTGCCCATTGTCAAGTAGTTTTATATAAAGTTTGTCTGTTACCTCCAGTGTTACTTCTATTTGTCCGTCTGTCTTTCCTTCCAATGATTGCATACTGTTCTTCAGCAGATTTAAGAAAACTTGAGAGAGTTGCTTCTCATCGCCCTCAATATATATGTCAGAAGGGGTACTGCGCAGAATGAAATGGATATGGGCATTCTCAAAATCAGATTGTAGCAACAGACCCAGATTGTGCAATGAATCGGTCAGTGAGAATCGCTTCTTTTTCGGTTCCGGCATATACGATAAGCGTCGGTATGATTCTGTGAATTCCATCAATCTTTCGCTCTGTTCACGAATCACTCCAAGTCCTCGTATTACTTTCTCGTCCGTGCCAGGACGCAATGAAAGTGTTTGTGACAGGGAAACAATAGGAGCGATGGTATTCATTATTTCATGAGTAAGCACCCGGGTCAGTTTGCTCCATGACTCACTTTCTTTCTCACTCAGTTCATTGCTGATATCTTTGATAGCCAACAGGGTAATCGTTTCTGAATTTAGTTTCATCCGGTTCATGGATAGTGACAGCTGTTTTTTTGAGTTGGATTGTAAAAGAAAAGAATCTTCCACATTTCCATGGGCTATGAAATCTTTCAAGGCCGGATATTGCTCTTCCAGTTGGCGGAGGAATATGATTGGCTCAACTCCCAGCAAACGTAAAGCTGCGCCATTCACAAATATGACTCTCTTTTCGGAGTTCCACGCTAGCACTCCATTCGGTACTTCTTCCAGTAAAGAGTAATAAAAGTTCTCCTGTATCCGGCTCTGCGATTTCGTTGTGGCAAGCAATTCATTGATCCGGTTTAGTGAATGGCTCAGTGCATTCATTTCTTTATCTGCCGATTGCTCGTTGAACAATATCATGTTCTCTTTATCTTCCACCGCATCCAGAAATATCCTTATTTTGGTATTGAACTTATTCAACCGTTTTACCAAAGCTCCGATTAAAAAAAGCGAAAAGATGAATAGCAGACTGCCAAGAATGAGGGCGGTATGTGTAATGACAAGTGCGATCCCTGCTCCGGCCACAGCGATTATTAATAAGATGTAGCTCAGGATAACCATATATAGATGTTTGCTGAATACCATGATTATCAGAGCTTGAAGCGTTTTATCTTATTGTAAAGTGTCTGGCGGCTGATGCCTAACTGTTCGGCTGTTGCCGTCAGATTTCCATCGTTTTGACGGATAGCTGTTGCTATGGCCTGACGTTCCACTTCTTCCAGATTGGGTACGGTAGTGGAGAATTGAGGGTTCCAGGTTTGTTTTACGAAAATGTCTTTAGGACGGATGACATTTCCTTCACATAAGATGATCGCTTTCTCGATGGCATGTTGTAATTCCCGGATATTTCCCGGCCAATGATAAGAACATAATTTCTCCAAAGCATGTTCATGCAAGGAAATATCTTTTTTTTCGTATTTGGCGGCATAACGTTGCATAAAATAATCAATGAATAAATGTATATCGTTCCCTCGTTCCCGCAAAGGCGGAATTTCCAGGTGGATGGTATTCAGTCTGTACAATAAGTCCTCACGGAAAGTCCCGGAATCCACCATCTCCTGAATATTCTTGTTAGTAGCTGAAAGCAGCCGGATATCCACTGGGATGACTTTATTACTGCCGATGCGTGTAATTTTTCGGTTTTGTAATACGGTGAGCAACTTTGCCTGCATGGCTAGAGGGAGATTTCCTATTTCATCCATAAACAGGGAACTGCCGGATGCCGCTTCAAACTTTCCCGGTCGACTCTCGTAGGCATCGGTAAAAGAACCGCGTTCATGCCCGAACAGCTCACTTTCGAATAAAGATTCACTGATTGCTCCCATATCTACCGTTACCATAGTATGTTCCCGTCGTGTGGAAAGCCGGTGTATTTCTTGTGCCAGCATCTCTTTTCCCGTTCCGTTTTCTCCGGTAATCAAGATATTGGCGTCTGTGCGTGCCACTTTCACTACCATTTTCATTAACTGCTGCATGGCAGGAGATGTCCCCACAATCATTGGTGATTGGCTTCTATCGGGGACTCTGTTTTTCCTTTTCTTACCACTTCCGAAAGCTTCTTTTATTTTGCATACCAAGGTCCGGTTGTCCCAAGGCTTCAACAAGAAATCGGTCGCATCATTCTTTAAAGCTCTTACCGCCAGTTCCACATCCCCGTATGCCGTAAGCATGACTACGGGTAGTGCAGGAGCTATCTCGCGGATTCGTTTCAGCCAATACAACCCTTCGTTGCCGTTATTGATTCCTGCTGAGAAATTCATATCAAGAATAATTACATCTACCGGAGAGGTATTCAGAATAGATATAATTTGATTCGGATGATGGGCTGTCTTTATTTCGCTGAACTCTGTTTCCAGCAACAGTTCCAGCGAGGCCAATACTCCTTTATTATCATCTACTATTAAAATTGTTCCTTTTTCCATAGCATTTTGCTTTCAGAGGCTAAAGATATCTGCTTTTGACTGTTCCTGCAAATGAGGTGTCCAATTATTGGACATTTTTTATTATTTTCTGTAATGCTTTTATTTACCGTAGGGGCGGTTTGACACTTGGAATGCGTCTTCAGTCCGTTTTATCCGTGCTTCAATATTTCCCTTGGATCGCCCTGGCTTTGCGGTGTTTATAATTTGGACGTTATACCGTCTAAAAATTGGACGATCAGTTTATGACTTCTTTTGTAACTCGTTGATTATTAGTATGTCGTTTGTTTTGGCATACCATTTGATCTCTATTCTGTGTCTAAACCAAAGTAAAATGAAAAATAATTTGATAATTGTGTGTTTGTTGTCGAGTTTGTCTTTGCCTGTGTGTGGGCAAAGTACACTGGACGATTGCATACGCTATGCCTGGGAACATAATCCCGGTTTCAAGAATATCCGGATAGACGTAAAGGAAGCACGTACAGACTATGTGGCTGCCATGGGTAAATTTCTTCCTCATGTTTCAGTACAGGCGGAAGTAGGCAGGCACATCGGGCGTTCTGTCGATCCGGATACCAATGGATACACTGCCGATTCGTATAATCAAGGGACTATAGGAATGGATATCACTCTTTCTTTATTTGAAGGGTTTGCCCGGATTAATCGTTTGCGATATACACATTGGACTAAAAAAGAGAAGGAATGGGATCATTTGGCAAAGCAAAATGATCTGGCTTATCAGGTAGCCGAAGCCTATTATAAAGCGGCATTGGATAAAAAGCTTTCAGAATTGGCCGCTGAGCAGCTTCGTTTGGGAGAACGTTATCTGAAGCAGACGGAAACTTTCGTAGAACTGGGCTTGAAGTCGCTTTCGGACTTGCAGGAGGTGAAAGCACGTCATCAAGGAGATGTGTTCAGAAAGCGTTCGTATGAAAAAAATAGTCAGATGTCTTTCCTTTATTTGAAAGAAATAGTAGGAATGAAAGAGGGAGATACTTTGTCTGTTTCCTTATCAGCTGGTGAAGATACACCCTTATTAATGCCTCAGGTAGAAATAGAGGAAATCTATTTACAATCTGTACACGCGTTGCCGGATTATAAACGGATGGAGATGTGGGAACGAGCAGCCCGTAAGGAGTATGCTGTGGCCCTTGGGCAGTTCAGCCCCACCATCTTCGCCCGTTTTTCATGGGGATCTGATTTTTATAATTCCTTGTTCTCGTTACATCAATTGCGTGACCATTGGAATAAATATATAGGAGTAGGTATTTCATTTCCTATTCTTAGCGGATTGGATCGGTATGCCGGAGTAAAGAAGAAGAAATTGAATTTGCAGCGAGTGCGGAACAATATAGAGGAAGAGAAACTGCATTTACGTAATGAAACGGAACAAATTGTACTTTCATTACATTCGGGATGGGAAGAACATCGACAGGCTGTCCTACAGGTAAAAGCCGAAACACAAGTGCTGAAAGAAACAGAAAGGAAGTGGGAGGAAGGGCTTGTTTCCGTATTCCAACTGATGGAGGCGCGAAATCGCCTGCTTGCCGCTAAAGCGGAAAAAATAAGAGTACGTTTGCAGTACGAACTGACATCACGACTGGCTATGTATTATCAAACAGGAAGTTTTATTAACCACTAAAAATATGGACACACTAATTGAACGTAAAAAGCGTTTCACTCCCAAGCAGATTTATGGAGGTACGGGAGTATTATTCATACTGGTACTCATTCTCTATTTTATTTTTCGTGATACCGGTTCTTCCATGACCATTGACAAAAGCCGTATCACTATCGCTACAGTTACAGAAAATGAGTTTAATGATTATATCCGCGTGATTGGCCAAGTACTTCCCAGCCGCATGATTTACCTTGATGCTATAGAAGGCGGAAGGGTGGAGGAACGCCTTCATGAGGAAGGAGCAATGGTAAAGAAAGGGGATGCGATTTTGCGTCTGAGTAATCCGCTGCTGAATATTGGTATCATGCAAAGTGAAGCTGATTTGGCCTATCAGGAAAACGAGTTGCGTAATACCCGTATCAGTATGGAGCAGGAACGGTTAAGCCTGAAGCAGGACCGTATCGGTATGCAGAAAGACTTTCTTATAAAGAAACGTCGTTACGGGCAATACAAGCGGCTGATGGAGGAGCAATTGATAGCGAGGGAGGATTATCTCCAGGCTACGGAGGAGTATGAAGCGGCAAAAGAACAATTGTCGGTATTGGATGAACGGATCCGTCAGGATAGTTTGTTTCGTTTGACTCAGATATCCAGCTTGGACGAGAATATTATGAATATGAAACGAAGTCTGGCATTGGTACGTGAACGTCTTGAAAATCTGAAAGTGAAAGCTCCCATAGACGGACAGGTGGGTAATCTTGAAGCACAAATCGGACAATCCATTTCTGCCGGAGAACATATCGGCCAGATTATTACTGCTGATCTGAAGGTACAGGCATTGATTGACGAGCATTATGTGGAGCGTGTCGTTCAGGAACTTCCTGCCGACTTTACCCGTGACGGCGAGAATTATAAATTAGAAGTAACCAAAGTATATCCTGAAGTGAAGGACGGGCAGTTTCGTACTGATTTCCGTTTCACAGCAGGGCGTCCCGGAAATATCCGGGCCGGACAAACTTATCATATCAATCTTCAGTTGGGCGATCCTGTCAAGGCTGTTCTGATTCCTCGGGGAGGTTTTTTCCAAATTACCGGAGGGCGATGGATATATGTTGTGGATGAAAGTGGTAAATTTGCCGTCAGACGCCCTATTAAGATTGGCAGACAGAATCCTCAGTTTTATGAAGTGACTGACGGTCTGGCTTCCGGTGAGAAAGTTATTATTTCCGGTTACGAACTGTTTGGAGATAATGAGAAACTGATTTTAAACGAATAAAAAACACACGTAAGAATGATTAAAGTAGAAAACCTCTCTATGTTGTTCAGCACCGAGGAAGTGCAGACCAAAGCATTGAATGAAGTAACTTTCGAGATTGGAAAGGGAGAATTTGTCGCTATCATGGGACCGTCCGGTTGTGGAAAATCTACCTTGTTGAATATACTTGGAACATTAGATACCCCTACTTCGGGCTCCTATCTCTTTGAGGGAAAGCGAGTGGATAAAATGAATGAAAACCAACTGACCGCTCTACGTAAAGGAAGTATCGGCTTCATTTTCCAAAGCTTTAATTTGATTGATGAACTGACTGTCTATGAGAATATTGAACTCCCATTGGTTTATCTTAATATAAAGCCGGCAGAACGTAACAGGCGTGTAAAGGAAGTGCTTGAAAAAGTGAATATGCTGCACCGTGCCAATCATCTGCCGCAACAGTTATCAGGTGGACAACAGCAACGTGTGGCTATTGCCCGTGCCGTAGTAACCAATGCCCGACTTCTGCTGGCGGATGAGCCGACAGGTAATTTGGATTCTACCAATGGGGTGGAAGTGATGGAACTGCTCAGTACACTGAACAAGCAGGGAACCACCATCATCATTGTTACCCATTCACAGCGTGATGCTGCTTATGCACATCGTATAATCCGTTTGCTGGATGGTAAGATTATTGCCGAGAATCGTAACCGCCCCATGGAATCTGATACCAAAATTGAAATTTTATGATCATACGAAATTATTGGAATAGCGCTTGGCGTAATCTGATGAAGAGGAAAGGTTTCAGCTTCATTAATATCTTCGGCTTGGCCGTAGGCATGGCATCAGCCTTATTGATACTTACTTACGTTGCTTTTGAATTTAGTTTTGACAAGATGCATAGTAAGAGTGCCCGGATTTATCGTGTGCAAAGTACTTTTCATGAGGGGGAAGCTCTGACGGATGATTGGGCGACTAGTTCATTTGGATATGGTTCGGCCATGCAGGAAAATCTGGCGGGAATTGAGGATTATACCCGTGTGGGATGTATTATCCAACCGGAGCAATTGGTAAAATATGGTGAATTGTGTTTGCGTGAGAATGAAATAGCTTACGCTGATCCCGGTTTCTTCCGTCTGTTTGATTTTGAATTGCTGAAAGGCGACCGCACCTCTTGTCTTTCCATGCCGGGCCAGGTTGTGATCACGGAACGGATTGCCCGTAAATATTTCAGAGATGAAGACCCTGTCGGGAAGATACTTATCTTTAACAGTAATATGGGAAAAATGTCTTGTGAGGTAACCGGAGTCATGAAAGAAATGCCTTCTAATTCGCATATACATTATAATTTTCTTTTATCATATGCCACCTTACCTAAATGGGTACAGGAGTATTGGTACAAACATGAAGCCTATACATATGTATTGCTGGATTCGCCCGAGCGCAAAGAAGAGATAGAACGTGCTTTTCCTCAATTGGCCGAGAAGTATAAAACTGAAGAGGCATTGAAAAACAAGACTTGGGGAGTGAGGTTGGAGCCATTGGAGAAGATTCATCTTAATCCTCAATTAGGTTATGAGGCCGAGTTGAAAGGGAACCGTTCGGCCATTATCGCATTGATTTTCGGAGCTATTGCTATTTTGATTATCGCTTGGATCAATTATATAAACCTGACAGTTGCCCGTTCTATGGAGCGTGCAAAGGAGGTGGGGGTGCGCAGGGTAGTGGGAGCTTTCCCGAAACAGCTTGTCAATCAATTCCTTTTCGAGGCATTTGTAATGAATCTGATTGCCTTTGTCATTGCTCTCGGGCTAATCGAATTATTACTTCCTGCATTCAATCAGTTGGTAGGACGCACCATCACTTTCTCGGTATGGTTCACCGAATATTGGGGCATTTTAGTCTTGCTACTTTTTGTAGCCGGTATTTATATCTCGGGTTACTATCCCGCGCGTGCGTTGTTACGCAAAAAGCCGATTGTATTGTTGAAAGGTAAGTTTCAGAACAGTCGTGCCGGAGAGAATACACGTAAAATATTGGTTATTGTACAATATACAGCCTCCATGATATTGCTTTGTGGTACACTGATTGTTTTTGCACAACTCAATTACATGCGTCGCCAGTCTTTGGGGGTAAAGACCGATCAGATTTTGGTAATCAAGTTTCCCGGGCCTACCGAGGGAATGAAAACAAAGATGGAAGCCATGCGGAAAGCGATCAGAAAGTTGCCGCTGGCTTCAAAAGTAACTTGTTCCGGAGCTGTACCAGGTGAAGAAGTAGCCATGTTTTTATCCAATCATCGTGCGCATGATGCATTGAAGCAGAACCGATTGTACGAAATGTTAAGTTGCGACCCTGACTATATAGATGCATACGGACTGGAGGTGGTAGCCGGACGGGGTTTTTCCGAGGAATATGGGGACGATGTGAATAAATTGGTTATCAACGAAACAGCCGCCCGTATGTTAGGATATATGGATAATGATGATGCCATTGGTGAGGAAATAGCTGTTGAAACGGTAGGAGAGCCCATGCAGGTAATCGGAGTAGTGAAGGACTATCATCAGCAAGCGTTGAATAAAGGTTATACAGGAGTGATGCTTTTTCATAAAGATAAGATTGATTGGATTCCTCAGCGTTATATCTCAGTCGTGATGAAACCGGGTGATCCTTCGGAATTAGTATCACAGATAGGAGAAATATGGAATAATTACTTTGCGGATTCCAGTTTTGATTATTTCTTCCTCGACCAGTTCTATGACCGGCAGTACCGTCAGGATGAGGCTTTCGGCGTATTGATGGGAGGTTTTACCGGATTGGCTATTTTTATCTCTTGCTTAGGTTTATGGGTGTTGGTTATGTTTTCTTGTGCCGTCCGCACCAAGGAGATGGGCATTCGGAAAGTATTGGGGGCATCTCGTTGGAATTTGTTTTATCAGTTGGGTAAAGGTTTCTTTATTCCTATTATTATTGCGGTTGTGATTGCTTTGCCGGTAGCTTGGTTCAGCATGAATGCATGGTTGAGTCATTATCCGTTCCGGACGGAACTGGAGGTGTGGTTCTTCTTGTTGCCTATCGTATTGATGCTGCTTATTTCCTTCTTAACTGTAGCAGGACAGACCATGAAGGTTATTTATAGTAAACCGGCTCGTTCGTTAAAATACGAATGATAAGACATAAGATGCCCATAGTCAGTAATTAAGGTTGTAATTCCTGTAATTCATTTACAAAGAATGTCATTCCCTTATTGTAAATTTGCAAACGAAGACAATAAGTATGATAAAACTTTGAAGATGAAAAACAATACAATGATTATTGCATGTTTGTGTGCTGTCGGTATAATGAATGTTAGCATGCTCCATGTTCATGAAAATATGCAGGGTACTACTCGTACGAGAAGTTATAAGGTAGAAGAAGTGGTGGTTACGGGAACACGGAATGAAACGGACATACGGCATTTGCCGATGACTATTTCGGTGGTAGGGAGGCAAAATTTGGAACATACTTATCAACCTTCCGTGCTTCCTGCTTTGACCGAACAGGTTCCCGGGCTATTCACTACGGGCAGGGGAATCATGGAATCGGATTGTAGCGACAGGAACAAGATGAATTTGCCGGCTATATTGATGTTCGGTAGGATATACAAGGTTGGTTGTCTTTAAATGTGGGTATGCGGATTGACTATCATTCACATGTGGGCACTGAGTGGGTTCTCCAAGGTGGGCTGGCTTTTCATCTTCCCGGAAATGCTGAAATGAAAATGATGGTAAGTAAGGGATTCCGTAACCCCACTATATGCGAAATGTATATGTTTTGCCCAGCCAATCCGGAATTGTTTGTCCGGGGGGAAACTTGTTGGCACAACACTATGAAATCAACGAGGGTTTTCCTATACCTAAGACGACATTGATGAGTGGGGTGAATTTATTTTTAGATTATCTTGGTATTGCTCGTGATGGATGTTTTTCAGTTCTAGCCAATAAATAATTGTTTTTTTCATCTAAACTTTGAATACCTTTTGAATTTTTCTATAAAACTAATTTTGCATCTAAAATTATTTTATTAATTTTACAGCGTTTTTAATGAGAGTCTAACTCTCTATAGTTACAAATGAGCGATGAGAAAGGGTGTCCTGATGGCATCCTTTCTCTTTTATAGTATATATCTATATTGTATTGGATTTTGCTTATGTTACGATTATGTGAAATCACGATACGTTTTTTGTATTTCCGTTTCTCCAACTTTTAGCAGACTTAATTGTTATTCTTGCATTAAAAAACAATTGGATCTCCCTTTGTTATATATTTAACACTCTTTTCATCTCTTTTTGTTGAACAATCTATGCGATTCGCGTGTTAATATAATGTGTTTTTCATAGTAATAGATTTAAGATTAATAGTTAGTATTTGCTTGTGAAAGTCAGTACACTTACGGATAAAAGCGTTTATCCGAAAAGAAAAGAGAGGCAACTGGAAACGGAAGCCTCTTTCTTTTTGAGGAGTATCGTTTATTCATTGTCGCTTTTGAATAAAACATTTTTTATTTCTGATATAAAAAAGATAGCGTGAGTAAATATCACGTCAAGTATAATAAATGTTATAATCTTACCGATACCCAATCGATAAATACTAATTTAGCTAATATAATGCCTGAAACGGCTTGTGAATGGTTACAATCATTCTAAATAAAGTAAGATAATATATTGAAAAAAAGAGAAGCTGTCTCAAACTTGAATGCAAGATAAGACAGCCTCTTTTTTATTGTTTCATTTCACGCAACGCCTTACATAATTGATCCGGACAGGAAGTAGAACGGTTTCCGCATCTTACACCTTCCAGTTTCTGTAAGACCTCTTCCACTTTCATTCCTTTCACCAATCGGCTGATACCTTGTAAGTTTCCATTGCATCCGCCCCAAAAGAAAACTTGTTGAATAACGTCATCTTCTACTTCCACTTCGATGTGGCTGCTGCAAGTGCCTTGCGTCTTATAGGTTATTTTCATTTTATTCTTCCTCTTCAGATGCAGGTTTCATGTTTGTATAAACGGTCTGAACATCATCAAATTCTTCCAGACGCTCTACCATCTTGTCTAGAGTTTCACGTTGTTCAGGAGTCACATCTTTTAAGTCATTGGGAATATATGTGAAATCACCACCCACTTCTTCGAAACCACATTCTTCCAAGTGTTTCTGAATTGCTGCGTAGCTCTTCGGATCACCATAGATGGTGATAGTTCCTTCTTCTTCATCTTCGTCGAACTCATCCTCTACATTATAGTCAATCAAATCCAGGATCAGTTCTTCCATATCCATTCCCTCTTTCTTCTTGAAAGTAAATACACATTTATGGTCGAACAAGAAAGCTAAGGAACCGGTAGTACCCAAGTTTCCACCGAATTTGTTGAATACTGAACGCACATCTGCTACGGTACGAGTAGTGTTGTCTGTCAATGTATCAACAAATACAGCTACTCCGTGAGGACCATATCCTTCGTAAGTCATACCTTTGTAGTCACTGGTATCTTTACCCATTGCATTCTTAATGGCGCGTTCAATGTTATCCTTCGGCATGTTTTCACGCTTACAAGTAGCGATCACACCACGTAGGGTCGGGTTATTTTCGGGTTCCGGACCACCTGCTTTTACAGCTATAGCGATTTGTTTACCCAGTCTTGTAAATGTTTTGGCCATGTGGCCCCATCTTTTCAGCTTTGTAGCTTTTCTATATTCAAATGCTCTTCCCATTGGATTGTAGTTTTATAATGGTTATTTTTATTATTATCTTAGTTTTGCACCTAGTTTGTTTTCCAGGTTAGCAATCAGTTTGGACATGATCTTGTCAATCTGTTTGTCGTTCAGTGTTGCGCTTTCATCCTGTAACAAGAAGCTCACTGCATAACTTTTTTTATCCGGTTCCAGATTCTTGCCTTCATAAACATCAAACAATTCTACTTCTTTCAGCAGTTTCTTTTCAGTCTCATAGGCTATTTTTTCGATTTCTGCAAACTGTATGTTCTTGTCAATCAACAAAGCCAAGTCACGTTTCACAGCCGGGAACTTGGAAAGTTCTTTAAAGTTGACTTTAGCCGACTTGATGGCTTTCATCAGTTCTTTCCAGTTGATTTCTGCATAATATACCTCATTGTCTATATCGAATGCTTTTTGAATCTTCTTGCTGATGATGCCGAAGGTGGCCAATAACTTGCCGCCACGTGTGTGTACGCTGATGGCTGTTGAATAGATATCGTTGGTCAGGTTACCGAATACCACGTTGCCGAAATTCAACCCCAAACGGGTAAAGATGTTCAGCACGTATGCTTTTAATTCGTAAACACTGCTGTTTTCATCGGGATGGACCCATGAATTGCTGACGCGTTTGCCGGTTACCCACAATCCTAAATGATATTCTTCAGCATAAGCCGCAAGCACTTTTTCCGGGTTTTTCTTTTCTGCGTTATAAAAATAGCAGTTACCGAATTCAAAGAATTTCAAATCGGCGTTCTTGCGATTGGCATTGTGCTGGATGCTTTCCAAACCACCGAATAATAAAGTTTGACGCATCACGTTCAAATCGTTACTCAATGGGTTCATCAAGTAAACCAAATTTTCGTTCTTGTATGTTTCCAATCCTTCGTAATAGGAAGCGGCGGTCAGTGAATTGTTCAGTATTTCATTGAAACCACAACCTACCAGTTGCTCTGAAATCAGATTTTGTAATTTCTGGGAGTAATCCACTTCACCTTTGGTGGTCAGGCTGGATTTCAAGGTAGTAGGAATCTCCACATTATTATATCCGTAGATACGGAGAATGTCTTCTACTACATCGCAATCACGTTGCACATCCACACGATAGGGGGGAACTTGTAAAGTCAAGCCTTCGGGTGTTTCGTTTACAATCTTCATTTCAAGACTGGTGACAATGCTCTTTATGGTTTCCACCGGTATGGTTTTTCCTATCAGTGAGTGGACTTTCTCATAATTCAGCTCTACTGTAAAATCGGCTATCGGGGCAGGGTAGTTGTCTTTAATTTCAGAAGAAATAGTACCTCCTGCCAGTTCTTGAACCAGTAAAGCCGCTTCTTTCAATGCATAAATAGTTCCGTTGGGGTCAATACCACGTTCGAAACGGAAAGAAGAGTCTGTACTCAATCCATGGCGACGGGCTGTTTTACGTACCCAAGTCGGGTTGAAATAAGCGCTTTCCAAAAATACATCTACTGTCTGCTCGGTTGTTCCCGAATCCAGACCACCGAATACGCCGGCAATGCACATCGGTTCTTCTGTGTTGCATATCATCAGGTCCTTGTCGGATAATTTGCGTTCCACTTCGTCCAAAGTAACGAATGTAGTACCTTCGGCAACAGTCTTCACTACAATCTTACCACCTTTAATCTTATCTGCATCAAAACAGTGCAGGGGCTGGCCGTATGCGTGAAGGATGTAGTTGGTGATATCCACGATATTATTGATAGGACGTACTCCAATCAGACGTAATTTGTTTTGCAGCCATTCGGGACTCTCTTTTACAGTTACCCCTTTTATGGAAACTCCGGCATAACGCGGACATGCTTCTGTATTCTCTACTTCAATGGCGATGTCCATATCATGGTTATCCACTTTAAACGCTTCTACAGACGGACGTTTTAAAGTGGCTTGTTTGCCGTTTTGAATCAGGTAGGCATACAGATCTCGGGCCACGCCGTAATGTGAGCAGGCGTCCGCACGGTTCGGGGTGATATCCACTTCCAGTACGTATTCGCTTTTGATATTGAAATAATCTTTAGCGGGAGTACCCGGAACAGCATCCGTCGGCAATACGATGATACCTTCGTGGCTGTTTCCGATACCGATTTCGTCTTCGGCACAGATCATACCCATAGATTCAATTCCGCGGAGCTTTGATTTCTTGATGGTAAAACATTCTTCGCCATCGTATAGTTTGGTGCCCAATGTGGCAACCACCACTTTCTGTCCGGCAGCTACGTTAGCAGCTCCACAGACAATCTGTACCGGTTCGCCTTGTCCCAAATTCACAGTAGTAACATGCATGTGGTCTGAATTGGGATGAGGTTCGCAAGTCAGCACTTCGCCGATGACAATACCTTCCAGACCACCTTTAATTGTTTGGACTTCTTCTACGCCTCCGGTTTCCAAACCGATGGAAGTCAGCGCTTCGGCCACTTCATCCGGTGTCAAATCGAAGTTGACGTATTCTTTCAGCCAATTATAAGAGATATTCATATATGATATTTTTTATGTATTTCAAAATGACCTGCAAATTTAGTAATTATTTTCTTTTATCCTGTTATTTATCCATCACAGATTACTCAGATTAACACAGATTTTTCTTTGAGGGAAATAATCCGTGTTAATTCTGTGAGGGATAAATAAATGTCAGAACGGTAAAGGTCCTTCGGGAATAGGGGTTCCGAACGGATTATTGTCGGCAGGTGCGGCATCAGGAGATGGGGGAGGTACATTGTTGCCGCCACCGTTCATTTTGGAACGGATAATACCCGGCGCCTCACCCGGCATAGGCACGATAACATCATCGTCCGGATTCTGGAAGCGGGCGAATTCGCCACGGAAACGCAGCAGTACATCACCTACGGCACCGTTACGGTGCTTGGCGATAATGATTTCTGCCATACCGTGCAGGTCGTTCCCTTTTTCATCCGAGTAGATTTTATAGTATTCCGGGCGGTGGATAAAGCATACCATATCGGCATCCTGCTCAATAGCTCCGGATTCACGGAGGTCACTGAGCTGGGGACGTTTTCCGTCAATACCCTCACGACTTTCCACACCACGGTTCAGCTGGCTCAGTGCGATGATGGGGATGTTCAGTTCTTTGGCTAACCCCTTCAGTGAACGTGAAATGGTACTGACCTCTTCCTGACGGCTGCCGAATGACATTCCGCTGGCATTCATTAACTGAAGGTAGTCAATGATAATAATTTTTACTCCATGTTCGCGTACAAGCCGTCGTGCTTTGGTGCGTAATTCAAAGACGGACAAGGATGGTGTGTCATCCACATACATCGGTGCATCGTATAATTCTTTTATTTTATAATCCAGTTGTCCCCATTCATACGGAGCCAACTGGCCACTCTTGATTTTCTCACCCGGAATTTCGCACACGTTGACAATCATACGGTTGACCAACTGTACGTTGGACATTTCAAGAGAGAACAAAGCCACAGGGATTTTCGCATTTACCGCCATGTTCTTTGCCATGGAAAGCACAAAAGCCGTTTTACCCATAGCGGGACGGGCGGCAATAATCACCAGGTCGGAATTTTGCCAGCCCGAGGTCATTTTGTCCAATGCATGGAAACCGCTTTCCAGACCACTCAGCCCGTCCGTTCGTGCCGCCGCTTTTTGAAGCATCTCATACGCTTCCTGGATGACAGGGTTGATTTGCGTATAATCCTTCTTCATGTTCTGCTGCGAGATTTCGAACAGTTTTCCTTCCGCCTCCTGCATCAGGTCGTCCACGTCTTGGGTCTCGTCGAAAGCCTTTGTCTGGATGTTGCTGGTAAAGGTAATCAGTTCGCGTGCAAGAAACTTCTGCGCGATGATACGTGCGTGATATTCTATGTGTGCGGAAGAGGCTACCTTGCCGCTCAGTTGTGTTATATAAAAAGGACCGCCTGCATCTTCCAGTTCACCGGTGCTGCGTAATTGTTCGGCCACAGTCAAGATATCGACAGGTTGCTGGCGTAAAGCCAATGAGGTAATAGCCGAATAAATAAGCTGGTGACGGCGTTCATAAAAAGATTCGGGACGAAGAATCTCACTTACTAATGAGTAAGCATCTTTTTCTATCATTAAAGCTCCCAATACAGCTTCCTCCAGCTCAGGTGCCTGGGGCTGTAAATGTCCGTATTCGTCAACAGGCTTTGCTTTCGAAGTTTTGGGAGTACGTGTCATTTTTCTCGTTTCTGCCATTGTCATCTGTTTAAAGTAGGGCAAAGATAGAACTTTTTGCTGAGTTGGGCACTCGTCCATTCCCAAAAATAATAAAAGAAATATGAACCTGAATCTACAGAGAAATGAACAATCTGGACAGTAAATGGTTTTTTTATATGGTAAAATGAAAAGTTTGTTCTATATTTGGCGCTCTGTCCGGATAAAAGGTGGCGTGCATCTTTGTAGAACGGGCAACAATCTAACGAAACACACTAAAAATAACTATTTAAAGAACAGAATATGATTACATTTCCTAATGCAAAGATTAATTTGGGACTTAATATTATAGAAAAGCGCCCGGATGGATACCACAATCTGGAAACCATATTTTATCCGATAAACCTGCAAGACGCTCTGGAAGTAACGCGGCGGGAAAACAATGACAAAGAATACACTTTACACATAAGTGGAGCTCCTTTGGAGGGTGAACCCGAAGATAATCTGGTAGTAAAAGCCTACAAGTTATTAAAAAAAGACTATCCCGGACTGTTGCCGGTAGATATACACATGTACAAGCATATACCGGCGGGTGCCGGATTAGGTGGCGGATCATCAGATGCCGCTTGTATGATAAAGCTTCTGAATGATAAATTTTCATTGGGACTCAGTACGGAACGGATGGAGGAATATGCGGTAAAACTAGGGGCAGACTGTGCTTTTTTCATTCGGAACAAACCTGTTTTCGCTACCGGAATAGGGAATCTGTTCGAGCCTGTGGAATTGTCATTAAAGGGATACCACATAATTTTGATTAAACCTGATATCTTTGTGTCCACCCGGGATGCGTTTGCCGAAATAAAGCCTGTGCGTCCGGCTGTTTCTTTGAAAGAAATTGTAAAGCAACCTATGGAAACATGGAAAAACAGTATGAAGAATGATTTTGAAGATAGTGTCTTCAAAAAGTTCCCTGAGATTGCTGCTATAAAAGATGAATTGTATGATTTGGGGGCAGTGTATGCCGCCATGAGTGGCTCGGGGTCTTCCGTCTATGGTATTTTCAAAGCACCGATAGAGAATGTGGAAGATAAATTCTGTGGATGCTTTTGCAGACAGAGAGCGTTGGAATAGTGTGGCAGATCAGTGGTTAGTGATTAGTGGACTGCGCTGTCATGCCGCAGGTATTAACCACTAACCACTATAGTCTATCTTTTACATAGTGCCTTGAAATCACAATAGGTACATTTTTCTATGATTTCTGTTTGGGTAAATGATTTTTCCGGATTAAATATCTCTTCTAATAATCCTTGAAGTCGTTCACGATATTCTTTTTCATATTTACTGAAATCTTCCACAGCCTCTTTGGGCTTTCGTGGCTCGCCCATTTGTATAACGGGAGAATAGGTTTCTGTAGCGGCCCGATGAATATAGAGAAGGGCCGGAGCTATCTTCATCGTTGGTTGCTTGCGGCACATGATGGCGGCATACAGGAACGTCTGAAATACATAGTTGGAACGTTTCTTGTCCGGAATAAACAGAGATTCCACATGGGGTGGGGTGTCTGCATCACCGCCTGTCTTGTAGTCCACAATACGGAGTGTGCCATCCTTGCTGTCCATACGGTCAATAATTCCCCCGATACGTGATTTTATGACTCCTTTGGGTGTTTGTATGTCGATGGGTTCATCCACTTCCATTTCCGATGCAATAAAAGTGAAGGGAGCGTAACGTAAATCATTTTGTAAAAGTTGTTTTAAATATCTTGCAATAACGGCAGAGTTGATAAGTTGTACGCCGTTATATTCCGGTTTCTCGTTTTGCGGAACATTAAAGAATAATTTCTTGAATGCTGTATCCACATAATCTTGCAGCTTCACTTCATTGCGTAGCAACGTTTCCAATGCTTCCTTATTAATGACTTTGCCATGAGTGGTCAGGTCTTTATAAATATGTTCGGCTGCATAATGGAAAATACTTCCGAATGTGGCAGAATCTATTTCTGCACTCACTTCATCGGGGGCGGAGAGGCCGGCTACATACCTATAATAAAATTTTAAAGGACAATCCAGGTAATAATTCAAGGCTGATGGAGAAAATTTTGCTTTGGGATTGGCACGGACATCAAACAGGCTTTGCATCCGGCGCATGACATCCGGGGTCTTTTCTACAGTGATAGGCGAGGTGCCTTGGGGGGACTGTCCGGCCTCCAGAAACTGACGTGTGATGGGGTGAGGCCATTCAATAAGGAATTGCAGCATGAAACGGCTCCATTCGCCGCGGTTCAGTCCGTCCGAACTGGTATTGTACATCAAGGTAATCCTTTCTGCCCGTTGCAGCAGACGATAGAAATAGTATGCATATACGGCAATCTTATGCTCTATAGTAGTCATTCCGAAAGCTTTGCGCAGGTTGTAAGGAATAAAGGAAGAGTCTCCTCCCGATTTGGGAAGCTGCCCTTCGTTGACCGATAGTAATACCAAGTGGCGGAAATCCAGGTTACGTGTTTCCAATACCCCCATGACCTGCATACCAATGGCCGGTTCGCCATGGAATGGAATATTGGTCGCTGACAAGACCTTGACCAGCAATCGCCGGAATGTTTCGCTCTGTACGGTTAATTCATCTTCTTCTATCAGTGTGCGGAACCGGTTGATGGTGGTATAGGCTTTGAAAAGCGACTCCCGGTAAAGTTGGTTGAATGCATCTGTGTCCTCGGTACCGGAAGTGTTTGCCTGGTAAATGCTTGCCACTTGCTGCAAAGTTTCGGACAGGCGTATGCACAGATTCAGGTTTCCGGAAAGCGGAGTGAAAAGCCGGGTCAGGAATTCATCTTTGCCCAATTCGCCGGGTAACGGATAGAAACGGTTGTTTCGGGTCAGTTCTTTCTCCAACAATTCGGCTTGACCGGTGAGTTGGCGGGTATAGGGGTGTTTTAACAGTGTAACAACTGATTGAAACGTGTAGCGGCCGCTTTTGAAATTAAATCCGTGGGTATGCAACTCCAGTAAGGTGATGAGGAAACTATATACAGGAGTTTGCGATAACGGAAATCCCATGGTGATATTGACATGTTTTACTTCTGCCGGCAATGAATGGAGGACCGGTTGAAGCAATGCTTCGTTACACAATACGACTGCGGTTTCCTTTTCCGGTGTAGTCAGATTGTTTCGTATCCATTGAGGCAGGTAACGGGCTTGTGCATTTTCAGTGGAAGATGCGATGTAGTGTACCTCTTTAGGTTTCGAGAGATTTTTGAATAACTCACCGGACAAAGGAGAAGGAAAGTCGCGTAAGTTCCGGCGGATAAACTCTCCGGCTTCATGGGTGACGGCTTGTCTGTTTTCCTTCATATAAAATTCGTCGTAATCCCAATAAAAAACAGCTTTTCCGGCATCTTTCAATTGGGTGAACAACGTATGTTCCACTTTGTTCAGCACATTAAATCCTACAAAAATATATTTCTCGTATGGAAGTTTGTCCACATCCAGATGCTCTATGACGTGACGGTACATCATTCCTTCGTAGGCAATGTTTTGAGAAGCTAAGGATTCACGGAACCCTTTGTAGATGTTCCCCAATACGTTCCATAAAGAGATAAACCGTTCTTTCAGCGCTGTTCTCCGTTCGATGGAGAAGTTCTGGAAGAACTGCCGGATAGCTTCTTCCTGCTCATCATCAATGAAGGTGTAGTCGTCCATTATGTTGCGCAGATCTTGTAAATTGGAAAACAGTTTGTCGGTATCCACTCTATTTTTGTCGGCATCGTCAAAATCACTGATCAGCATTTCTCCCCAAAAATAGAAATCATCCAGTGTTTCCGTACTTTGAGTTTCCCGTCGGAATATCTTATAAAGTTCGCATACCAGTTTTACCGGATCACCCACTTCCCATGGAGAAAGACTACGGAACAATTCGCTGATGCTGACGTATGCGGGCGACCAAATAGGTGAGTCCGACTCTTGGGCGAGATACTCATTAAAGAAAAGTCCGGCACGTTTGTTAGGAAAAACCACGGCTGTATGTGCCAGGTTTCCTTCCGTATGTTTATATAAATCGGCTGCTACCAGTTTCAAAAAGCTTTCCATTATTCTATTTCCTCCAGTTCGTTGTTAAATACATACCATAAATAGCCACGGATATGCTCATATCCCATGTCTGATAATAAATCCATATATTCTTTCACCTGCTTGTTGTAAGCCTTCCGCTTTTTACCGAATTTAAAGTCCACCACAATCACCTCCCCGTCTTTCATCATCACGCGGTCCGGACGGCGGGTTTGCAGGACTCCTTTTTCCCGATAAATAATGGCACACTCATTGTATAGTTCCCAGCGGCCCGAATACCATTCTTTGACCAGCGGATGCCTCAAAGCCCATTCGGTGAGTTTTCGTATTTGTTCCTCTTGTTGTGCCGACTCTATGATTCCTTCGAAACGCAGGCGTTCTATGGCGGGAGGCACATCGTCCGTGGTACGGATTACGGAGAATAGATTATGCAACAACTGTCCTTGCCGGATGTATTTGTCTTCCGTTTCCTCTTCTCCCCGGATAAATTCGGCAGAACGGTTGGACTGTTTGAATTCGATGTTGGTTTCCAGCGTTTCCAGATGGATAGGCAAACGTCGGGCTACAGTCAGCAGCTTGTTGCCGGACACTTGTTTTTCCTCTTCGTGAGATGAGAGATAGAGCGTTCCCAGTTCGTATATTTCTTCTCCGGTGGCATAGCTCTTTCCGGTCATGTCGGATAAGGCATTTCCTAACAATTCGGATACCGTTCCTTTCTGTTCCGCCTTTCCATATATAATCAAGTTCTTTTTGGCACGGGTAAATGCCACATAAAGCAGGTTCAGATTATCCACCCATAATTGCAAGCGTTCATTCAGGAACTCTTCCCGATAAATGGATTGCTGCATGGCTGTGGAATAGTTGATGGGAACAATGTCAAGATCGCTAAACGGAGCTTGCCGGGGAGCACACCATACCAGATGGTTGTAAGTCTCATTCTCCATTTTCCAGTCGCAGAAGGGTAGCAGTACGGTATGGTATTCCAAGCCTTTGGACTTGTGGATGGAGAGAATGCGAATTCCTTCCACCTCGCCGGAAGGGATGGTCTTGCTGCCTAGTTTTTCTTCCCAGTAGGTGATAAAAGCGGATAATTCGGAAGAATTGCTTTGCAAATATTCCGTCACGGCATCAAAGAAGGCGCACAGATAGGCATCCTGTTGTTTGATGCAGGACATCTGAAACAGATTGAAAAGTTTTTCCATCAGTTCATACAGTGGCATGAGGCGAAGCTGTTCCGCTTCTTTTATGAAATCGAATGGCAGATAATCATCTATTTCGTTCAGCAATAGAGTGTTGAGATCTATTCCTTTATGTAAAACTTCATTCTGATAAGCAGCAGCCAGTTGCGCTTTGGCAATCCGGTTTCCGGGTTGTGACAAGTAGCGCAGGCCATCCATTATCATACATACCGCCAGTGAGGCATCCAGTCGGAATGCCTCATCGGATACGATTTTGTAAGAGGTGTTCTTGTCGAAGTAATCGGCTATTAAAGGAATGCTTCTGTTCTTGCGCACCAGGATGGCAATATCTTTCAGTTGCACGCCCTGCGCCACAAGCAGCTCCACTTCTTCTCCTAGGTGGTACAGGGTGTTTTCCATATAGGTCATGTCTTCCGTATCCGATAGAAATTCCACTTTGACATACCCTTTTCCGGGATCTTTGTATGTTTCCTGACACACGTCGTTGTAGGCTTCCTTCAGTTCCTTGCATTCCTTTTTTTGTTCTTCCTTATAAATGTTGTTCAACACCTCGCAGGCGGCTGTAAACACTTCGTTGTTGAAGTGAATGATGTTTGCAGCGCTCCGGCGGTTGGTGGTCAGTGTCTTTACTTTGACGGGAAAGGCTTCGATGTTTGTTTTCAGTCCGTTCAGTATGCCCCAGTCACCGTTTCTCCAGCGGTAGATGGATTGTTTCACGTCTCCTACAATCAAGCTGTCTGCTCCCTGAGACAAACCTTCGAGCAGCAACAGACGGAAATTGTCCCATTGCATACGCGAAGTATCCTGAAATTCATCAATCATTACGTTGCGTATGGTTGTTCCTATCTTTTCGAATACAAACGAGGAATCTCCTTCTTTTACCAGGTTATGAAGCAACGCGTTGGTATCCGACAGCAGGAAGCGATTGTTCTCATGGTTCAATTCGCGTACCTCTTCGTCTATATTGGCCAGCAGACGGATATTGTTTACGTGGCGCAGGGAGAGTTGGCAGGAATTGGCCAGCATATTGTTCCGGCTTCTATATTTTTCCGATTCATTCAGCAGGGGAATCAGTTCTTTTTCTGCCAGACCTAGGATAGCGTTGCGTATGGGGGAGGTTTTTTTCACCCATTCGTCGGGGCAGTCCAGACATTTTTCCACTGTTACATTGCGGACGCTGTCATCCAGTTTGCCCGATTGTAGTTTATTAAAATAGCCGGCTATACCTCGGGAACCGTTTTTCAAATCTTCTACTTTCACCCCGTTTGTATCCAATATTCCGAAGAATTGGTCGGCAAATCCTTTCATTTGTTCTTGCACCTCTTCCAAAATGGCTTGCAGCGTCTTGCGGTAATTCTTGATACAGTCTTTGTCCCGTAATTTTTCCCGTAGCCCATTTCCTTTTTCTATATATCCTTCATCGAAGATGTTTCGTCCGAAATTCTTTATCTCACCGGAAACATTCCACCTCTTGTCATCGGCAATTCTTTCTTCTATGTATTCCAACAGCCAATAGAGTACGGGAGATTGTCGGTCCAGCTTTTCTATCATGGAGTCCACGGCATCACTCAGTACCTCCATATTGTTCAGTTCGATATTCAGATTGGCACCCAATTCCAGCTCCCGTGCCAAATTGCGCATCACCGACTGGAAGAATGAGTCAATGGTTTCCACCCGGAAGCGGCTGTAATCGTGTATCATGTAGTGCAGTGCCGTACCGGCGGCTGTCCTTATGTCTTCTGGGGGCATTTCCAGTTCTTCTGTGATTTTCTGTAAATAGGGATCAGAATCCTTATCCTTTATCCATATTCCGTATAGCTGGCTCAGAATCCGCTCTTTCATTTCGGTAGTGGCCTTGTTGGTAAAAGTCACAGCCAGTATATTACGGTATGCCCGTGGGTTCTGTATCAGCAGCTTTATATATTCCACGGCCAGTGTGAATGTTTTTCCCGAACCGGCAGAGGCTTTATAAACTAATAATTCAGGAGAATGTTTCATTTTAAATAATTTGCTAATTTGCTAATGGCTGCGCTGTGTACCGGATGGTAATTGGCTGACACATTAGCACATTTTTATTTTTAATTAAAAACCAGTACAAAAACAGTGGCCTGTCCCTTTTCCTTGTAAGGCAGCAGGGTCAGTGTGCCACCGCTCAGCCTCATGATTTGTTTGCTTAGACTCAGTCCGATGCCGCTTCCTTCCTCTTTGGTCGTGAAGAAAGGTACAAAAATTTGTCCGGCTGCATCGGGAGGAATAGCGGGACCGTTGTTGGCTATCTCTATACGGATACTTTCTTGCGGATCACAATAAGCTTTCAAGGTGATCTTTCCGTCGGGAGCATTACCTATGGCTTGAATCGCATTTTTCAGCAGATTCGTAACCACTTGGGCTATCAGGTTCTCGTCGGCAAAGACTATCAGGTCTTCCCGGGCTTCGAGGATGGAAAGAGTGATGTTGGGGCATGGATGCTGGTGCTGTGCCAGTCGGATCATCCGTTCCAGGAAAGGACGGACATAGAACAGCGATGGTTCAGGTGATGGCAGTCGTGTCAGTTTGCGATAAGACATGACAAAATTTATCAATCCTTTACCTGTAGAGTGAATCGTTTCCAGCCCTTGTTTCATTTCTTCATTTTCTGCTCCGGGAAGAGCCAGTAGTGTTTCGCTGAGGGAAGTCACCGGAGTGAGTGAATTCATTATTTCATGAGTCAGTACGCGGGTGAGGCGTATCCATGAATCTATTTCCCGTTCATCCAGCTCCCGATTGATATCACTCAAGGCAATAATGCGGAGTTCCTCGTCTTTGATACGGATGCCGGACACCCGTAAGGCAAGATGTACTGTTCCCCGTTCTGTGTTGAACTGAATTTGCAGCTTGTCACCCGGAACTGCTTTTTCCAAAGCAATCATCAGTTCATCCGAGATGCGGGAGAGTTGTTTGACATGAGTCAAAACATCCAGCCCCAACAGATTCATGGCCTCTTTATTCTTTTGATAAACGGAGCCTTTGCTGTTCAGCACCACAATGCCGGTTTCTACAAAGTCCATGATGAGCTCATAATATTTCTCTCGTTGTGCCGTTTCCTGTTTTACATTGTACAAAATACGTGCGATGCGGTTCAGCATGACATTGACCATGGAAGAATCGCCAGGGGAGGCATGTTCATAAAAACGAACAGCGGGGTCGTCGTTTTCGATGGCGTCGAGCAGAAAGGCTATCTTCCGGGTATTAAAAGTGTACAGGCGGTAAAACCAGCCTATGGAAACAAGGAATGAAGGTACGGCTATGCATAGCCACAGCCAATTGCGCTGCTGGATTAGTAAGATGCAGGCAATACCTAGGAACAGTACAGTGAAAAAACGGAAGAAGAATTGTTTCACAGCTTGATTATTTATTGTTTCGTTGATGCTTCTTTAGAGTCTGTTTAAAATTTGATTGTAGTGAGGAAGGACATGAGAAAATGGTCATAATCCGAATTTTTTCATCTTGTTATAAAGCGTCTGACGGGTAATTCCCAACTGTGCCGCTACAGCTGAGAGGTTTCCGTTGCATTTCTCTATCGCCTTCTGAATCATTTGCAATTCCATCTCCTCCAGAGTTGAGACACTTGTTTCTGTCGCAGGAGCCGCTACTTTTCGGGGGAAATGAAAATGTTCCTCACTCAATATACCATCTTCATTGATAATGACCGCTTTCTCTACGGCATGTTCCAATTCGCGTATGTTTCCATACCACGGATATGTCCGTAACTTTTCTTGCGCATCGGTAGAAAGAAGGATATTTCCTTTGTCATATTGTTTGCAGAACCGGTCTATAAAGCGTTCGGCCAAAGGGATAATATCTTCTTTGCGTTCCCGCAGAGGGGGAATCTCGATGTGGATGGTATTGATGCGGTAAAGCAAATCTTCGCGGAATTTGCCTTTGGCCACCATCTCTTCCAAATCACAATTGGTGGCGCAAATCAAACGTATGTTGACAGGTATCGGTTCGTTGCTTCCTACTCGCACCACGCTCCGGCTCTGAATGGCGGTGAGTAGTTTGGATTGCAGGTGATAGGGCAGGTTGCCTATTTCGTCCAGAAACAAAGTCCCTTCATGGGCGGCTTCAAATTTACCAGCACGGTCGGTATGGGCATCTGTAAACGAGCCTTTTTTATGACCGAACAGTTCGCTTTCGAACAGGGATTCGGTGATGGCACCCATGTCCACTGTTATCATATCCCGCCGGTATCGGTTGGACAAGGCATGTATTTCCCGCGCCAGCATTTCTTTTCCTGTGCCGTTCTCTCCTGTAATCAGAATATTGGCATCCGTTTGCGCCACTTTCTCTATCAGCGTCCGCAGTTGCTTCATGGCATTGCTTTCTCCCCAATACATAGAAGATACGGTTTTAGGGATTTCCGCTCTCTTCTTGTTCTTGGAGGAATTGCGGCAGGCAGACAGCAAGGTTTCTATCAGCCGGGCATTGTCCCAAGGCTTGACGATGAAGTCTGTTGCTCCTTCCTTGATGCCGCGCACTGCCAGGTCTATGTCAGCATAGGCTGTGAAAAGTACTACGGGCAGGGAGGGGTGTATTTTCTTTATCTCGTGTAACCAGTACAGACCTTCATTCCCGGTATTCAGTCCGCTGCTGAAATTCATATCCAGCAGCACCACTTGCGCATTTCCTTCACGTAACGCAGCGGGCAGTGTGATGGGTGAGGGCAATGTGACGATATGTTCGAAATGATTTTTCAGCAATAGCTTTACTGCCGACAGCACTCCTTTGTTATCATCTACTACTATGATGGTTCCTTGTTTGCTCATAAATATCTTCTGTTCTTTTTCAGAAGAACAAAGATAACAATTTTCTCTCGTCAATCTTTTCTTTCAGAGAAAACTTTTCAAGTTCATGAATTGTTCTATTATAAAATAGCATTTCAAATGAAGACATTTATATTAAGCATAATTGTAACCATGATCACATCGGTAGCTGGTGCACAGCAAAAAAGTTTTTATGACTTTACGGTCAAGGCTATTGACGGGAAGGACTTGCCACTTTCCACGTTCAAAGGTAAGAAAGTATTGGTAGTCAATGTGGCATCTAAATGCGGTTTCACTCCCCAGTACGCCAAGTTGGAGGAATTGTATGAGAAATATGGAAAAGATGATTTTGTCGTTATCGGATTTCCTGCCAATAATTTCCTACATCAGGAACCCGGAACGAATGAAGAAATCAAGGAGTTTTGTACGTTGAATTATGGAGTTACTTTTCCTATGATGGCTAAAATATCTGTAAAGGGGAAAGATATAGCTCCCCTTTATCAATGGCTTACGCATAAAAGTGAAAACGGGGTTTCGGATGCTAAGATAGGGTGGAACTTTCATAAGTTTCTGATTGATGAAAATGGTAGATGGGTTGCCTCAATCGGCTCTACTACTAGTCCGCTTTCACAAGAAATTGTAGAATGGATTGAAGAATAAAATGACCAGAAGATAAATAATGCCATATTGTTATTGCACCAGCTTTCCGTTTTTCAGTTCCGACATCAGTTGACATTTAAAGAAACATCACTAAAAATAGCGGAATATATTTTCGTCCTATTTATTAAATTGCTATCTTTGCCACGTTTTCCACGCCGGTACTTCCGCAAGGAAGTTAGGGAGGTGGGAAATATACATATATAGAAAAGACGTTTACTTGACGTTTTGTTCTTGGCTCTACAGAACTTCGCAAATTCTAAAATCCAGCCAAAACAAAGCAACAGTAGGTGTCTGCGGGGTATGTTTATATCCTTGGTGCGCCTTTGCCGGTCAAAGGTGCATTCAAGTGTCATTATACATATCGGCGTGGGCTTCTGCGTTGCTCGTTCAGACTGGATTGGGCAATGCGAAGGCCTTGTAGGGCGGGACGAGTAACAGGTACAGATTCCCGCGCTTTTTTTATATATAGGTATTACAATTCTGATTTAACACATAAGAACCGTCCGGTTCGGGAATCTGCGGAAGGTCATTGGTTGACCCGACAGGCTGCATCTACATTGTGCGGATTCCCATCCTCCATTTGTTGAAATAGCTTTTCTCCGGTCAGCTTAATCACAAGAGGCCGATTCCTCTTGTATTTTACGAAACTTCTCGTAATTGATTGAATTACAGATATCTATCTGTAATTCAAAGCTCCATAACTATGTTCTCAAGTGAAAAAATGCAATGGTTTGCCATGCGTGCCACTTATCGCCGGGGGATGCAGATCAAGGCTTTGTTGGATAAAGAAGGAATCAACAATTTCATCCCCATGCGTTACGAAGTTCGTATAAGGAACGGGCGCAAGAGGCGTGAGCTGGTTCCCGTTATCAGTGATCTGATATTTGTTCATGCCGTCCAGTCCGAACTTCAGAAGGTGAAGTTTAAACTTCCGTATTTTCAATATATGATTGATATCCGCAACGGGCAGAAAATCATTGTGCCCGATGATCAGATGAGGCAGTTTATCGCTGTGGCTGGAACGTATGACGAGCATCTTATTTTTTTCAGTCCCGACGAGGTGAACTTACGGCGCGGTACGAAAGTCCGTATCACAGGTGGTGACTTCGAGGGCTACGAGGGGGTGTTTGTAAAGGTAAAAGGTGCTAGAGACCGTCGTGTGGTTATCAGTCTGCAAGGGGTGATAGCTATGGCCATGGCGACTATTTCGCCGGACTTAATAGAAGTGATAGAAGAGCCGAAGAAGAAATAATTTCATTTGCTACGTTAAACATTGTTATTCCCTGATTAATGGGAAAGTAAACGATCTGATTATATAAATCTTATATATAATAATGTGTAGAACCACATTTATGCCGTCAGGCATCCGGCTCCAGCAGCTGATTCAGAATCAGCATAAGGAAATCTTAGCCAGGGAAAAGAATAATGATAAATTCATTCATCTGTATGACATTGGTGCGTATTGGGCGGCCTTTGAGCGTTCCGCCTGTAGGTTGAGCGGCTTGTTTTCTGAAAATGAACTGACTTTGTTTTGTGTCCCGGATTGTGTGGAATATGTGGTGATGGCTTCCGTTCCTGCCGATGAGGCAGAGAGCTATTTCCGTGAGTACATCATTTTGCACGATGGAATTTACCGGAAAGTGTGGTCGGAGCATTCTTTGCTGATGGAGGATTATCGTCACTGGCATGAGACGGCTGTGAGGTCTGTTTTGTTGTAAAGAAAAGTATGCGGACTTCGTGGACCAAGTAAGTGGTGTTACTTTGCTTGGGAACATATCTTACTTTGTTTACGAAGATATCTTACTTTTTTTCAATGGAATATGGTCATTCGTCATGCTCTATAGGGAATACCCTGAAAAATCCTTCAAAAGCTTCAGCCTGCTCGCAAACGCCCTGTTCATGGGCATTCCGGCTGAAGGATTGGGTTCAGGAATCCTTCAGCTGGGGGTTGGAATGTTTCAGCCGAACTGATTTTCCTCCGATTCTTAGGGAATCGTTTTTCTGAAGGATATTTTCCGGCTGAAACATTTCGTGAGGTATATCCTTCAGCCGGAATGCCGACAGGCAGGGCGTTTGCGGAGTAGCTGAAAGATCTGAAGGAAAAGTAAGGCGTTTCGGCATGTAGATACCGTTATGGAAAAAACAACAGGTCAAATTTTTAAAAGCTCTTGTTCTTCCAATGAAAACATCTTGTTCTTTTTTTTAAAGACCTTGTTCTTTTCGGAAAAGAACAGGACGTTTGAAAGGTTAGTAACGTGTATGCCGGAAGGTTGGTAACGTGTCACCCCACACGTTACTAATGTGTGGGGTGTAAGATTAGTAATGTTACAGATGAATGATATATATCTTAAGTAGAATATAAATGGCAAAATCAGTAAAAGCAAACTATCTGTTTAATTTGATAAACTCTGCTTCTCAACTTTTATTTCCTCTCATTACTTTTCCTTATGCTTCTCGCATTATGATGGCAGATGGCATAGGACAAGTGAACTTTTTTCAATCCATTATCTCTTATATTAGTTTATTTACTTGTCTTGGTATTCCAATGTACGCCATGCGTGAGGTAGCAAAGGTGCGTGATAATGGGAAGAAAATGACTCAGATTGCAGTAGAGATCCTTTTACTTCATGCCTTTTTGTCCTTATTAGGATATGTGGTAGTTGCTATTGTTTGCATGATAGTACCCCAGGTGCAGACAAATGTTCCTTTATTCTTGATATTAAGTGTGACTATTTTCTTTACAGCGATAGGTTGTGAATGGTTCTATCAAGGAATAGAAGATTTTAAGTATGTAGCTGTTCGTGGACTGATTGTTAAAAGTGTATCAATAGTCTTGCTTTTTCTTTTAGTGAAAACAAAGGAAGATATATTATGGTATGGCATTTATACGGTTTTAGGTACGTTGGGTGGCAATGTGTTTAATTTTATTCGTTTACGAAAATATCTGTATCGAAATGTGGTTCATTTTTCTACTCTATACCCTTTTAGACATCTAAAACCTGCATTGCAAATTTTTGTGTTTAATGTGATAGTCAGCATTTATCTTCAGTTGAATAATGTATTGTTGGGTTTTATGAAAGATGCGGAAGCTGTGGGCTATTTTACGGCAGCGACTAAAATAATGATTATTACAATGAGTGTTTCCGGTGCATTAGGGACAGTGATGATTCCTCGTACTTCCAATTTGATAGCAGAAGGTAAAATGAATGAGTTTAAATTGTTAATTCAAAAATCGTATGATTTTATTTTGGCTATTACTATGCCTCTGACAGTAGGACTGATATTTATTAGTAAGAGTGCCATATTATTGTTGAGTGGTGATGGTTTTGTTCCTGCTATATTGACTTCTCAAATCGTGGCGTTTAATATTTTGATGGTGGGTATATCAGGAGTAATGGGGTTACAGGTGCTTTATCCGATGGGTAAGATAAATATTGTCATTATTTGCACAGGTATCGGTGCAGTCATAAATGTACTTTTAAATGTATGGTTGATACCCAAGTATGGACATAATGGTACGGCAGTGGCTTATATGTTGGCTGAAGTGGCGGTGACGGTCTCTATGTTTCTTATCGGAAGGAAATATATTCCTATTAGTTTTTTGAAGAAGGAACATTTGCATTATGTGATGGGAAGTGTAGTAATGGGGTGTGTTTTATATTTTATTAAAATGTTGGGGCTTAGTCATGTTCTGACATTTGTTGTCATGTTGGTTTCAGGAATGACTGCTTATTTAATGGTATTATTTTATAAAAAAGATTCTATAGGTTTAATGTTGTGGACTATGATCATATCAAAATTAAGATAAGTTGTGAGATGAAAAATGGATATGTTTGGGAAATTCGTACACGAATATTTTTTTATATTGCATTATGTATTGCATTGGTGTTTATGATGCAACATTCGGTTACGTGGAAACTTCCGGATTTTATAGAGCTTCTTTTAAAATACATTGTTCTCTTGCTTTCATTAATACGATTTATGGCTGTTTTACCCTTATATACGAAAAAGGAGGTATTGTTTATTCTCTTTTTTTTCCCAATAATAGGTTTGATTGGAGTAAAAACTGGAAACCTGAACTATGTATTTCTTCCTTTCATTTTTGGACTTATAGCTAAAGGGTTGTATTTGAAAGACATCATTAAATGCTATTTCGTTTTTTGTTGGATATTGATTGTTGGTACTTTTTTATGTTGCCATATGGGATTGTTGGAAAATATGGTTTCGTTTCGTGAGGAAAAGGTTCGCAATTCTTTTGGGTTTATTTATGCTACAGATTTCGCTGCTCATATTTTTTATTTGGTGTTAATGTATTTCTATCTTAGATCAGGTAAATTTAACCTAATAGAAATCATGCTTTTTTTGTATTCATCTTTTTTTATTGCAAATCAATGTGACGCTAGGTTAGATTCAATATGTATAATAATGATAGTATTTTTTTCAATATATATCAATTTGACAAAAGGGCGTGATTATTATTTCTCTGGTTATAAATATATTTTCCCGCTATGTGCGTTGTTGATAATTTTTCTTACATATTTATATTCTACAGGGGATGATTTTATTCTATTGATTAATTTCTTTTTATCTGGAAGATTAGCATTGGGGTTTGATGCTCTTATGTCCAAAGGAATACCACTATTGGGACAGAAATATATTCAGTATGGTGCAGGTAGTGGGATATATTATAATTTTATAGATAGTTCGTATTTGGTGCTACTAATAATTTATGGTATCATTCTTTTTTTATTAGTTATGTATGTGTATGTGCGTATTTGTTCACATTGTATATCGATAAGGAATCGTGTGCTTTTGTATGTCCTATTTATAATAGCAATAAATAGTATGATAGAACAGCATTTTATGGAATTTGCTTATAATCCTTTTTATATGGCATTTTCTGCAAAGTTAATAAAGTCAACGTAGAAAATTTAAATACAATCAGATGTCAATATCATTTTTTTTAAAATTAGTAATAATGCATTTATGTTGAAAGATGTATATAATGTAGAGTTAGTAGATCGCTCTTTTGGTTCATGCGGATATAATGCTGCGAAAAAACCCAGGTTGGATTCATCGAAAACATTGTTGGATAATATGGGGCATTTAATTCCTATTTACGTATTATCTGATGCTTCAAAGAACAGGCTGTTTAATGGTATTATTCGTCGGGTCAATATTCTTTTTTCTATTTATGGCTTTTATCGGAAGTGTTTAAAAATAAAGGATAGTATTGTTTTTATGCAATATCCATTCTTGCAATTATCTCCTTATGGCCGTTTTTTTTTATTGAAACATTTAAAAAGTAATGGAAATAAAATAATTTATCTTGTTCATGATCTTGATTCTGTTCGTTATAATAAACTTAAAATGTTACATGTGGAACAGAAAGAATTGTTACTGGCGGATATATGTATTGTTCATTCATTTCCAATGCTTATTCATTTAAATCAATTGGGAATTTCTGTAAAACATAGTGTTATTTTAAAATTTTTTGATTATCGATTACAATATTCTTTTCCCAAGCAAAGAGATTTAAGAGATATAAAATTGGTATTTGCTGGAAATCTTGAAAAATCACATTTCCTTCGTCAATTGGATAGAGTTGATTGGGATAAGAATGTATATTTATTTTTATATGGATCTTGGAGTGATAATGTAGTAATAAATGATAGAATTTTCTATAAAGGAAAATTTTCTCCAAATAATATTGAAGAAGTTGAAGGAAATTGGGGACTTGTATGGGATGGGGAATCAATAAATACGTGTGTTGGACTTTATGGTAATTATTTGAAAATAAATGCTCCTTTTAAAATGTCTATGTATTTAGCTGCTAATTTACCTGTTATAGTATGGGGAAAAAGTGCAATGGCTGAATATGTAAAACTGTATAATATTGGAATTTGTATTGATTCTTTAAATGAAATTCCAAATAAAATAATGAGCCTTACAGATATGCAAATAAATGAGATAAAGCATAATGTAAAATGTATTTCAGAAAAAATAAGATGTGGAGGAATGCTTTCTGAAGCTCTGGCTGAAAGTATATACATACTTAATCATGATTAATTTGTCACAATGAATATCATTTATTTTGTTCCCAATATTACCATTGCAGGAGGTATATTCCGTATAGTGTCAGACAAGATGAATTATTTGGCAGAAAATATGGAAGGACGGCTTTTTTTGGCATATTATGGTAATGGACAGGAAAAACCTATATATCCTTTGCACCCGAACATTCAACTGTTACCTATTGATATAGAGTGGAAAGTAGGCTTTGGAAAAAAAATTAATGGAGTATGGAAAAATATAAGTATTATACGTCACATATTTAAAAAATATAAGATAGATATTGCTGTCAATGCCAATGCTCCTTTATTGATATGGATATTACCATTTATTTGTCGGCGAATAAAAAAGGTCCATGAGTTTCATTTCTCTTATAAAGGACAACAGATATTGGATGAGGGAATTTTTAAATCGCGAGGAAAGAAATTTTTAGTTCAATATTTAAGAAAGTGCTGTTTGGTAAAATTCGATAAGGTAATTGCATTAACAGAGTCTGACAAGAAAATGTGGAATTTACCGAATACATTTGTAATACCTAATTTTAGCAATATACAACTACATGAAAGAAATGGTAGAAAAAACAAAGTTGCTATATCAGCAGGTAGATTAGAATCTGTAAAAGGTTATAATCGATTGATTGCAGCTTGGGTGATAGTTGCACAAAAGTACCCGGATTGGCAATTGGAAATTTGGGGTGAAGGAAGTCTGCAAGAAAGTCTTCAACAACAAATTGATGCTTTGCATCTTTCATCAGTTGTTCATCTGAAAGGTGTTTCACATAGTATAGATGAAGTATATTCTCATTCTTCTTTTTTTGTCATGTCATCTTTGTATGAAGGGTTCCCGTTGGTATTGGTGGAGGCGATGAATTGTGGCTTGCCTTGTGTCAGTTTTGACGTTACTGGAGCAAATAGCATCATAGATAATGGTAAGAATGGCTTTTTAGTGCCGGACAATGATATAAATGCCTTGGCGGAAGCTTGTATAAAATTGATAGGAGATAGAACGTTGTTGGAAAATATGAGTAAACAAGCTTACATTTCTAGTGCTCGTTTTTCTAAATTAAAGGTGATGCAGAAATGGTTGGATTTATTTCATGAGTTGTCGGAGAAATAAATGTTATAGTTGAGATTAGATATAGCTTTTATTTTTGTAAAAATGAATTGTTAAAGAATGAATTATGCTTTTATAGACTCCATGGGGTCATTGACATACAATAATGGTATTAAAATTCAAGCCATAATGTGGAAGAATGGACTTGAAAAATTGGGGCACAACGTTAAATTGGTTAATTTGTGGGAGAATATTGACTTCTCAAGTTATGATGCTGTAATCATCTTTGCTATGGGGGCAAATATTTATAAACTGATAAAAGGTCTTTCTAGGATTAATGAAAATATCATAGTAGCTCCTATTATAGATCCTAACAGAAATGATAGGTTTTATAAATTCTTGTTTAAGTTTTATGGTAGTACAAGATTAGCGTTATCCAATCATTACCATGATATGTGGTCTGTAAAGGAAAAGGTAAAGCTATGGCTTGTTCGTTCAGAACAAGAAAGACATTATGTGAGTTATTGCCTTGATATACCGAACGATAAAATAGCTAAAGTACCATTGAATTATAGAATTCCTGAGATTGGTCAATTAGGTGAAAAAGAGGATTTCTGTTTACATGTGTCTAGATTAGATGCACCTAATAAAAATGTTCCAAGACTTATTGAAGCGGCAAAAAAATATGGTTTTGATTTGAAATTGGCAGGTCATATATCTGGAGAAAAAGAAGAGAAAAAAATCATTTCACTTATTGGTAGTACAAAGAATATAGAGTATTTGGGAGAAGTGAATGAAGAGGAATTGGTATCACTTTATAAAAGAGCTAAAGTATTTGCTCTTCCTTCTTTAAGAGAAGGAGTAGGTATGGCAGCACTTGAGGCGGCTGCTTATGGATGTGAGATAGTTCTTACTTGTGTAGGTGCGCCTAAAGAATATTATGAGGGTCGTGCTTTGTTAGTTAATCCGCAAAGTATAAATGAAATAGGTGCTGCCATAATAAAAGCTATTAATAAAGGGTATTCACAGCCTGAGTTAAAATCTTATATAGAAAAGTTTTATTGTGAGAAAGTTTGTTTACACTTGTTGAATGACAGTTTGTTGAAATTAAATTATTATTCGTAGAAATGAAAGTTGATAAGTGTTTACATAGAATTCTTTCTATTCAATATTGATTTTTTAGTTATGGAAAATAAACTGGTTTCAATAATAGTTTCTGTATATAATGGTGAAAGATATATAGAAGAATGCATAGAGTCTGTTTTGAATCAAGACTATAAAAATATAGAATTGATTTTAGTGGATGATGGATCTTTTGATAGTTCTAATGTAATATTGGATAAATATTCGTTAAAGGATAAAAGAGTAAAAGTGATACATAAAGAGAATTCTGGTGTGAGTAATTCGCGTAATATTGCATTGGAGAGATCTTTGGGAGAATATATTTGTTTTTTAGATCAAGATGATATTCTTGCTAAAGATTATGTAAGCTATTTTTATGGCCTTATTTGTAAATACAATGTTGAAATATCAGCTACTCCGTCTCCAAGGAAGTTTTTTAACGAAACTCCTCATACTATATATGAAAAAGATCATGTAGACATACTTTCAGGTGAGGAAACAGCTATAAATATGTTATATCATAAAATTGTCATTGCTCCATGGAATAAAATGATAAGTCGAAACTTAATTGAAAGAAATAAAATCCGTTTTCAGCCTAATTTTTTTAATGGTGAAGGTTTTGCATTCTCGGTTGAAAGTTTTTTGAATGCAAATAGAGTGGCAATGGGATACAAACATCTTTATTATTATAGAGTAGGTGATCCTAATAGCGGTGCTTCTAAATTTAAGGAAGAATGGATTAATAGTAGCATAAACGCCCAACAGTATATTAAGAGTATATTTGCTAATCCTTCGTCGGCATTATTAAGAGCTTGGGCTTTTAGTAATTGGCATACTCATTGTGATGCTTTGAATGTAATTGTAGGCTGTGGTGCTGAAACAGAATATCAGGATCTTTATGGTAGGATAAAAAGGATTTGCCAAGAGGAAGCTTTATGTGCATTTTCGGCTCCTGTTTCGTTACAACAAAAACTACGGGGTTTAATGTTTAAGATAAGTCCATATATTGCATCAAGAATTATAAATTATTTTAGAATACGGAAGTTTGTAAAACTGAATGAGAATAAATACAAAAGCGATGAAAGTAGCAATTCTCTCCATGCAGCAAATTAAGAACTACGGTTCTTTTCTTCAAGCCTTTTCTTTAAAAAAGAATATTGAGTCATTAGGTCATACCTGTGAATTTATAAATATTATTCCCGGAGAACAATTAGAAGGATATAAGACCAGTTGTTTTTACAATATTAAATTACTTTTCCAGCGCTTATGGGGATGGGATTTTTACAAACGTTTCCAAACAATATTTGTTTTTCAGAATCGTTTTCGAAAAGAGTTCCTACCTTATTTGGGAGTAAAAAAAGGAATAAATACAAAACATTATGATGTAGTGGTTATTGGAAGTGATGAAGTATTTAATTGTACTCAAAAGACTTGGTTTGGTTTTTCGTCTCAATTATTTGGGAAAGGACTGAATGCAAGTCGGATCATTACGTATGCAGCATCCTTTGGTGCGACTACTACAGACAAATTACAACTTGTCGGCAAAAAGGAAATTGTCTCAAGTTTATTGCATGATTTAGATGCCATTTCTGTGCGTGACGAGAATAGCATGAAAGTTATTGAAGAACTAACCGGTAAAACTCCTTGGCTTCATGTTGATCCAGTTTTGATGTTTGATTATAATCAATTTATACCTGATAAATTCAATAGGAATGAATATATAATTGTTTATACATATCCGGGAAGAATTACTGATAAAAAGGAAATAAGTTCTATCAGAAATTTTGCTAAATCAAAAGAACTGAAATTGATATCAATAGGACATTATTTTTCATGGTGTGATGAAGTCGTTATTCCTACTCCGTTTGAAGTACTAGCTTATTTTAGAGGAGCATCTTATATTATTACTGATACATTTCATGGTAGTGTATTCTCTATAAAATTTAATAAAGAATTTTGTACTATAGTACTATAGTACGAGATATGAATAGCAATAAATTGGTGTCTTTGTTAAAACAATTTAAACTAGAGAATCGTATAGTTACCGATATGAATAAAATGCAAAAGATTTTGGAAACTCCCATTGATTATGCAGGTGTAAATAAAATAATAATGGAGGAAACAAAACGGTCTATTACTTATTTGACACAAAATATCAGATAATGAACTCTTTGTTAGTTACCTACATTTTGCAAACAGAGAAATGGACGTCTCCCGAACTTTTCGAAACGAAAAACAGAATTTACACCTTTCTCAACCCCGTATCTTACCTCATAGCTTTAGAAAACAAATCTCTATTTAAACAATTCGATGGTATTTTTGCCGATGGCTCTTTACTGGTTTCTGCCATAAGATTAGTATACGGAAAGCGAGTGACCAGACGTAGTTTTGATATGACCTCCCTTGCTCCCGAATTGTTGAATTACCTCATGGAAAGCCGTAAAACGCTCTATATCGTAGCCTCGGGTCAAGAACAAGTGGAGTGTTCTGTGAGGATATTTCAAGAGCAGTATCCGAAGTTACGCATTGCAGGGTTCAGGAACGGATATTTCTCTTCGGATGCTGAAATGAATAAGGAAGCTTCTCATATAGTCGAATTAAATCCGGATTTTCTGATAGTAGGTATGGGGGCCTTGATGCAGGAAAAGTTTCTGCTTAAGGTAAAAAAGATGGGTTACCAAGGCATCGGCTTTACGTGTGGTGGCTTTGTTCACCAAACGGCAATGAATAGGATGCACTATTATCCGGACTGGGTTGATAAGATGAATTTGCGTTTCGTTTATAGAATGTATAAGGAGAAACATACACGTACAAGATATCTGCAAGCTGCATTCTTGTTTCCGGTACGCTTTATCGGGGAAAGAATTTTCGGATGAAAGAGCAGACTTTGCTTATTGCCATGTAAATAATGGAGAATGGCAACAACAGGACGAAGATAGCAGTAGGAATAATTTTTCCGAGTATTTTTAATACATCTGTTTTCATGCTGCAAATATAAATTAAAATTCATAGAATAGTGAAATTAAGAACTCTAATATTTCTGGGGGGACTCTTTGGAGGAATGAATGTTATCAAAGGGCAGGCTTTTTATGGTACTACAGGACTACTTCATGCACCTACTGCCGTTATGCAGAAAGATAAAACCGTTATGCTGGGAGGAAATATGCTGGATGTAAATATACTTTCCCGATATTGGGTGAGAAGTGAATATCATCCCTATACCTATAACTATTATATAAATTGTACTCTGTTTCCTTGGCTGGAAGTAGCATATACTTGTACGTTGGTAAAGGGGATACATGGTTCTTCTTATTGGCCTCAGCAAACTTGGGGCAGGTTTACCAATCAGGACAGATCGTTTCATTTCCGGTTGAGGGCATGGAAAGAAGGCTGGTGGAAGGCTTGGACGCCTCAGGTAGTGATTGGTGCGAATGATCCGGGAAGCCATTCTTCAAATGGAGGTGGAGACATAGATTGGGGGGGCGGTGGTAGCGGAAACCACAATTACTTGACACGTTATTATCTGGCGGCAACGAAACATGTTGAATTTAGTGGAATAGGTACAGTGGGGGGGCATGTAGCTTGGGTTATCGGTAAAGCTATGAGTGATGTGCATTATAGCCGTCCTGCTGCAGGGGTAAATTTTCACTTTGGCATGAAGGGCGAAGGTTTCTGGCAGAAAGCTCTGAATGGATTTAATCTGATGGCGGAAGTGTGTCCCGGACATGCGGAAGATCTGCATACAGCAACTTATACTGTGAATGTGGGTGGAACTTATTCAATATGGAAAGACCATATCAATCTTATTGCTGAACTGAATGACGGTAAATTTTTTAGCGGAGGTATATTCTTTAAATTACATCTCAAATAACTGACTTGATTTCTAGTGGATGAAGCATTATAAGAATAGCCGGAATCACTTGGAAAAAGTAGTTCCGGCTATTCTTATATAACGATATTTGTATGTCCTGTTTTTATTATCCTACAATGTATTTAGCATTCTTGCCGCTTATTTTACGAATGAATACCACAAGCAGCCACGATACGCCAAATGCCACGATTGCGGCAGCGGGAATTTGTAAAGGCACGGGAACACCGATATTGCGCATCAGGACTACACCCGGACCTGTGAAAAAATAATGTATCATATAGATGCCAAAACCACATACGGTCAAGTTTGCCAGCATACGCTGGATCAGTTCTGAGCGTACTTTTACTTTCTTGGCTATGAGGAAGAAAGGGATAGTCATCATAATCACATTCAAAGAATTATAGGTGAAGAACAGTTCTAACATTTCATCAGTGCATTGTGGTAATGCGGTCATGTGGCGGAAACCGAAGAATGTGACCATGTAACCTGCCAGAAACATGGGGATACAGACCGACAGTGTCTTACTCCATGACCAGTCGTGGTTGCGCAGATAGTGTCCCAATAGCAAGTACCCGTTGAATCCGGCAAAATAATAGAGCATATTGAATGAGTTCCACGCACAGCCTCCCCAAATGTATGGGGATACGAACTGATAATAATAAGGTAACAAACCAGTTATTCCCCATGCGACAAGAAACCATAGTTTGGCTTTCTCCGAGACCTTTTCTACCCATGCGGAGAAAATAGGAAGGTATAGATATAATCCGATAAGCAGATAGATATACCACATATGTACGTCTAATAAAGAGAAATTGAGAGGCATTTTTGCTATATAACCCAATGATACGTTGAGTGACTGACGGGCGGCTTCTTCACCGCTATAAGGGAAAAAGTCAAGAATTATTTCGGGATTAAGTCCCAGCAATCCTGTAAACCAAGGAAATAAATTATAAATGACACTCCAGATAAGGAACGGCCAAAATACACGGCTGATTCTTTTTTTGTAGAAGGCGGATATTTCGCCACGTACGGGAAGCAGCAATGCTCCTGTAATCATGACAAACAGTGGGACACACGGACGGAGAAAGGCTCCGTAGGCGGCTCCCCAGAATTTGATTTCATCAATGTTGGCTGGCGGTTCGCCGGGGTAAAAGTTGAACGGGTCTGCACTATGGCAGCAAACTACGGTGAACATGGCTACCAAACGAACGACATCCAGCCATACCACATGTTTTCTTGTGGTGTTCATAGCAATAGGTTGATTCATAATTTAATTTTTGATTTGACAGGCACAAAGGTACACTTTCTCTGAGGATTATTTCTTGCTTTGGAACAAAAAATAAAAAGAACTATCCGCAATCATACTACAAAATGAGAATCCTCCCACTGCAAGAATCACAATCATTTGTCTTTCGCAGGGGGAGGAATTCTATTTTGGGTTAGAGGGTTATTTTAGTCCTCTGTTCTTCAACAAGGGATCAATACCGGGTTCTTTGCCGCGGAAATTGACATACATGTCCATCGCATCGTCAATGCAGCCGGGAGTGAGGATATATTTGCGGAACTTACCGGCCACTTCCTGATTGAAAATATCGCCCGTTTCCTTGTATGCCTCGTATGCGTCACAATCCAGCACTTCCGCCCAAATATAACTATAGTAACCGGCAGTATATCCACCACCCATGGTATGGTTGAAATAAGTGGTGCGGTAGCGTGACGGAATTTGTTTCAGCAATCCGCGCTTACCTAATGTTTCTGTTTCGAACTGCATAACGTCCATATCATCGGGAATTTCTTTTAATACATGATAATCCATATCCAGCAGGGAAGCAGCTAAATATTCAGCCGTAGCGAAGCCTTGTCCGTATTTGCCACTCTTGTCCATTTTTTCAACCAGTCCGGCAGGAATAACTTCACCTGTCTGATAATGTTTGGCATATACATTCAATACCTCCGGTTCAAAAGCCCAATGCTCATCTATCTGTGACGGCAGTTCTACAAAATCACGCGGAACACTAGCCACACCATAATAATGTACATCTTTGAAAAGATTATGTAAAGCATGTCCGAATTCGTGGAACAAGGTATTCGCTTCGTCTGCACTGAGCAAAGCGGGTTGTCCGGCTGCCGGTTTGGTAAAGTTGCATACCACGGTTACTACAGGAGCCACTTTCTTGCCGTCCTTGTAGGTCTGTGAACGATAGCTTCCGCACCATGCGCCACCTTTCTTGCTGGCACGCGGAAAGAAGTCCATATAGAGTACACCTAGATGAGAACCGTCTTTGTCCTTACATTCGAATGCCTGTGCATCGGGATGAGGGAGGGGAAGATTGTCCAGCTGGGTGAAAGTGATATCGTATAGTTTGTTGGCAACATAGAACACACCGTTACGTACGTTTTCCAGTTTCAGATAAGGACGTACCTGATTTTCATCCAAGTCGAATTTGGCTTTCTTGGCCCGGTCTGCATAATAACGCCAGTCCCAACCTTCGGCTGTGAAGGTTTTTCCGTCTTTCTTTATTTCGGCATTGATATCTGCCAGTTCTTCTTTGGCTTTGGACAGAGTAGGTGTCCAAATCTGGTCTAATAATTTATATACGGCATCCGGTGTTTTCGCCATACGTTCTTCCAGTGCAAAGGAAGCATAGTTTTCATATCCCATCAGCTTGGCTTTTTCCAGACGGGCTTTGAGCAGTTTGCGTACCACTTCCTTGTTGTCGTATTCATTTCCGTTATTTCCTCTGTTAATGTATCCTTTGAATATCTTTTCGCGCAGGTCTCGGTTATCGGCATATTGCAGGAAAGGCATGACGCTGGGATTATGCAGGGTGAAAATCCATTTGCCTTCCATGCCTGCTTCTTTAGCTGTTTCGGCAGCACTGGCAATCAGGTTTTGGGGTAATCCGGCTAAGTCTTCTTCTTTGTCCACGATCAATTGGAAAGCATTGGTTTCCTTCTGCATATTTTGGCCGAAGGTGAGCTGCAACATGGAAATCTCACTATTTAATTCACGCAATTTTTTTTGACTTTCGGCATCCAGGTTGGCACCTCCACGTACAAAATCTTTATAGGTTTCTTCCAACAACTTCTTTTGCTCTTTGTCCAAATTGCCGGGATTTTCATAGACAGCTTTGATACGTGCAAAAAGTTTTTCATTTAAGGCGATGTCATCGCTGTGTTTTGATTGTAGTGGAGAGAGTTCACGGCTCAGTGCATCCATTTCATCATTGGTATTGGCGCTTTTCAGTCCGTAGAATACGGTGCTGACTTTACGAAGTAACGTTCCGCTTTGATCCAGTGCTGCAATGGTATTCTGGAAAGTGGCGGGTTCGGGGTTGTTTACTATAGCGTCAATCTCTTTCTGTTGTTCTTCCATGCCCTGCAAAAAGGCGGGTTTGTAATGTTCCATCTTGATTTGGTCGAAAGGAGGAACCTGGAAGGGAGTTGTGTACTCCGAAAGAAATGGATTTCCGGTAGGGGCTGCCTGTTTCCCTTGCGAACCGCAACCGCTTAATATGGCAACCGCACAGGCTGCCAAAAGAATGTGTTTCATAATAATTTGTTTTATATAGGTGATAATGCAAAGATAGTAAAATAAGGCAAATTCCAATAAGTTTGAAGCGTAGAACTATTTGTTTGTTTTTATAGTTTGTCTAATTATCATACATCATTGTCTAATAATTAGACAAACTGTTTCTTTTTGTTCTTTTGCAATATGTTGTTAATCAGTTGTTTGTTTGCGTGGCACGGTTTTAGCATTTCTATTATAGAGAACGAATTATAGAAACTTTAGTTTCTTATACACTTTATGGGAAGTAACGTTGTGAAACGGGACTTCTCTCTTTCAAAATAATAATGATTAAAAACACGAAATATGAAACAGATTTATTATGTCATTCAGGCTTTGATACATGGACGAAGTTCTAATATAATAAAAGTCGTCTCGTTAGGCTTGGGCCTGACTATGAGTATTCTGCTTTTCTCAAGAGTTGTGTATGAGCAGAGTTTTGATACTTGTTTTAAGGATCATGATAAATTATACCAATTGTGGAATATATGGACAGTAAATGGGGAACCTCTTCCTCCTAGTGAATATATTATCGGTGCAGCTGCCGGAGGCATACTGGATGCAATGCCGGAAATTGTGGAATCGGCGGCAAGTGCGGGGATATGGCCGGTATCATCACCTGTTTACAACGGAAGTGTCCGTTTTGATGATTTTAAAGTTGCTGCTGATTCATTGTTTTTTCAGACAATGGGTATTGAGGTCTTGAGTGGTGATCCGGTACGCGAATTGCAGCAAAAAGATGTAATTTTCCTGAGTAAAGATTTGGCGGATAAAATGTTTGGCGGTGAGAACCCGATTGGTAAAATAATTAGTTTCAATAAGGAAATTGAGTTGACAGTCAAAGGAACGTATGCTGCTTTACCTGAGAATTGTACTATGCGACCGAAGGCCGTCATTTCCTTGCCTTCTATCTGGAGCCGCCGGATAGGAAATTATTCATGGAACGGTGGGGACAGCTGGAAAGAATATATCCGGTTGAAGCAGGATATTGATTTGGATGAATTGAACAAGCGTATTGATATGGTAGTACAGCAACATATTCCCAGAAGTGATAAGTTTGGAATCACTGTCATGGCAAAACCTGTTCGGGATACGTACCGTGGATATGATGAAGTGAAAAGAATGCGTAATATTATGCTTATTTTAGGTATATCTATTTTGTTTATCACGACATTGAATTATGTGTTGATTTCTATTTCTTCATTGAGCCGGCGTGCCAAAAGTATTGGTGTTCATAAATGCAGCGGAGCGGGGACGGGTACTGTTTTTGGTATGTTTATGTGGGAAACAGGTATTATTATTTTGCTTTCATTGTTTTTGATGGTTTTTTTAATGTTTAATTTCCGGGAGTTTGTGGAAGATACTACAGCTGCTAAACTGGAGTCCCTTTTTGCGGTGGAACGTATTTGGGTGCCTTTGGGAGTGACTGCTGTCTTATTCCTCATTGGTGGTGTGCTGCCGGGACGAATTTTTTCAAAGATACCGGTCACACAGGTTTTCCGGCGTTATACAGAGGGTAAAAAAGGATGGAAACGTCCGTTATTGTTTATCCAATTTGCAGGAGTGGCTTTTATATGTGGATTGATGTGTGTAGTGATGCTCCAGTATCATTATGTTATTAATAAAGATCCGGGTTATAATCCTGAGCGGGTAGTGATTGGTATTAATAATGCACCGGATGCTGAAGCTCGGCTTGCTGCCCGTCACTTTTATGAAGGGCTTCCATACGTGGAAGCATTGACCTCAGCAACTAGCTATCCGTCTAATGGATATAGCGGGCAGATGATACCGGATGAGAAAGGAACGAGCCTTTTTTCCAGTCGCTATGATTTTACTCAGGAGAATTATGTCGCTTTTATGGGAATGGCCATACAGCAAGGGCGTGTACCGCGTGAATCCGGTGAGGTGGCTGTCAATGAGGAATTTGTGCGGAGAATGCATTGGGGAAAAGATGTTTTAGGTAAGAGTATTCAGACAGAAGAAGGACGTGTCAAAATAGTAGGTGTGATTAAAGATTTTAATATTGACGGATTCTACTCAGAGCTGAAACCATTTGTTCTGCACCATCATCCCAGAGATTTGGCTGATCTTGTTTATCTCCGTCTGAAGGAACCCTTTGGTGAGAATCTTCAGAAACTGAACCGTGATGCTGCCGAAGCTTTTCCGAATCAAACAGTCGGTTTTGAAAGCTTGGAACAAAAAATGGCGGATAGTTATAATTCCGTTCGTGTATTTCGTAATGCGACTTTATTGGCGGCAATTGCCATCTTGTTTATTACTTTGATGGGACTGATAGGCTATATTAATGATGAATTACAGCGACGTTCGAAAGAAATTGCTATTCGTAAAGTGAATGGAGCTGAGTCATTTGCGATATTGGAAATGTTGGTGCAAGATGTTCTTTGGATTTCTTTCCCGGCTGTAGTCGCAGGTACATTAGGGGCATGGTATGTAGGTGGTTTATGGATGGAACAGTTTGCTGTGACTGTAGGTTCGCTTGTTCCTTATTATGTATGTGTAGCTATTGTGGTCTTGATATTGATTGTCAGTTGTGTCATTTCCAAAACATGGCGCATTGCCAATGAGAATCCAGTAAAGAGTATTAAATCAGAATAAGGATCAATAGAACAAACAATTAAAATTTATTATTATGATACAGATTGAAAATTTAAGTAAGGTATTTCGTACTTCAGAAGTAGAAACAATTGCGTTGAATCATGTAAACATAGAGGTGAAAGAAGGAGAGTTTGTAGCTATTATGGGACCATCAGGTTGTGGAAAATCCACGTTGTTGAACATTCTTGGATTATTGGATAATCCTTCGGAGGGTAGTTATAAACTGATAGGAAAAGAGGTGGCCAATCTAAAAGAGAAGGAACGTACCCGTTTGCGCAAGGGTGTGATAGGTTTCGTGTTCCAGAGTTTTAATCTGATAGACGAACTGAATGTTTTTGAAAATGTGGAGTTACCGTTGACTTATCTTGGAATCAAGGCCAGTGAGCGTAAGGAGCGTGTTCTGGAAATTTTAAAGCGAATGAATTTGAGTCATCGTGCCAAGCATTTTCCGCAACAGCTTTCCGGTGGTCAACAACAGCGTGTGGCTATTGCCCGTGCTGTGGTTACTAATCCTAAATTGATCCTCGCCGATGAGCCTACTGGTAATTTGGACTCAAAGAACGGTGCTGAAGTAATGAATCTATTGACCGAACTTAACAAGGAGGGGACTAGTATTGTTATGGTAACTCACTCTCAGCATGATGCCGGATTTGCTCATCGTGTCATTCATTTGTTTGATGGTAGCGTAGTGGCGAACATTAAAGAATAATTAATGAAAGGAGGGTTGTTATGAAACAAATCTATTATGCAATACAATCGATATTACACGGCCGTGGAAGCAACGTGACGAAAGTCATATCGCTTTCATTAGGTCTGACTATTGGTATTTTGCTTTTTTCACAAATAGCATTTGAACTCAATTATGAGAAATGTTACCCTGAGGCCGACCGATTGGTATTGGTACGTGGAGGGGGAGAGAATGTGAAGACTGGAGAGAAAGGAGAAGGATATGATGATAGCTTGTTTGCTCCGATGGCAGAAGCGTTCCGCAGTGATTTGTCACAATGGATTGAAAATGCTACAGTCATTTTCAATTTTGAGACATTAAATGTATTCAAGGATGGTCATAAGCTGAAAGATGTAAATTACGCTTATGTAGATACTTGCTATTTCCGTACTTTCGGCATCAAAGTATTGAAAGGAAATCCTGAGGAATTACAAAGGGCGGGGAGTATATTTGTTTCTGAAACTTTTGTTCGTGATGCTTTTGGTGGGCAGGACCCTGTGGGACAAAAATTGTCCTTGGATAAACAGCATGAACTGACAGTCCGTGGTGTTTATCAGGATACTCCGGAAAATACTGCCTATCATTTTGATTTTGTAGCTCCCATTTATGCCGGAGGTGGCTATATAGGGGGTGGAACATGGGGACGTAATGATATTTATTATACTATTCTCCGTTTGCGCGATGGGGTGGACAGAGAAGAAATCAATCGTCAGATATACAAGGCTATGCAAAAATATTATCCTGATTCTGCTGATGATGAATGGAGAAGCTTTTATGATGCACAGCCATTGCCCGAAATTCATCTGGATGACTCAAATACCCGCACTCGCCTTTACATTTATGGTTTTTTGGGCTTTGCTATATTTTTTGTGGCGATCATGAACTATGTATTAGTAGCTATTGCTACCATGAGCCGCAGAGCAAAAAGCATAGGTGTGCATAAGTGTAGTGGTGCCAGTGCAATCAACATTTTCAGTATGTTCCTTTTTGAGACAGGGATTGTGGTATTAATTTCCGTTATAGTGGCCCTCTTTATTATTTTCAATACCAAAGATCTGATAGAAGATTTACTTTCGGTGCAGTTATCTTCACTCTTTACATTGGAAACTCTATGGGTTCCGATGCTCATTGTTTTTGTACTGTTCATGGTAGCCGGAGTGTTACCGGGAAGATTGTTTTCACGCATTCCTGTCACTCAAGTTTTTCGTCGTTACACAGATGGGAAAAAAGGGTGGAAGCGTTCTCTTTTATTTGTACAATTTATGGGAGTATCTTTTGTAATGGGGATTTTGTTAGTATCTTTGATGCAGTATCATCATTTGATTAATAGTGATATGGGTATCCGTACTCCAGGATTGGTGGAGGCGGAGACATGGATGTCACCCGAAGAAGCTGAGAATATGGTTAGCGATCTTCGTCGTCAACCCATGGTGGAAAATGCCACCCGTTCTATGCATGGGGTTCTGGGAGAGTATTGGACTCGTGGGCTGATTGATAATAGTGGCAAGAGAATAGAAACCTTGATGTATAATCCTTGTGATAAAAATTATGCTGAAACCATGGGGATTACTATTATTGAAGGGAAAGATATGCAGAATGAGGGGGATGTATTGGTCAACGAAGAAGTAGTGCGGCTGATGAAATGGACAGATGGGGCAGTAGGCAAACGATTGAATGATTTTGATAAAGCTGGCACCATTGTTGGTGTATTCCGTAATGTGCGCAATACGTCTTTTCTCTATAAGCAGTTTCCCGTAGCTTTAGTTTATAGTCATAATACTAGCCACACTTTTGATGTACGTTTAAGGCAGCCATACGATGAGAGTTTGAAAAAACTGAACGAATACATGGAGCAGGTGCATTCCACTAAGGCATTGGAATTTATTCCGATAGATACCATGCTGAAGGAAATCTATCGTAATGTATACCGTTTTCGTAATTCTGTATGGATTACTTCTACTTTTATTTTGCTTATTGTTGTTATGGGGTTGATAGGTTACGTGAATGATGAAACACAACGTCGCAGTAAGGAAATAGCTATCCGTAAGGTGAATGGTGCTGAAGCTTCGACTATTCTTCGGTTGCTGTCCCGTGATATATTATATGTTGCTGTCCCATCGGTCTTGATAGGAATTGTAGTATCGTACTTTACAGGAAAGGCTTGGTTGGATCAATTTGCCGAAACGATAGATATGAATGCGTTGTATTTTGTCGGAACAGCATTGGTGATTATCGCTCTGATAGTGGTGTGTGTCGTTGTTAGAGCTTGGCGTATTGCTAATGAGAATCCGGTAAAGAGTATTAAAGTTGAGTAACTAAATAGATAGCGATGAAGCAATTATATTATGCAATACAAACGATATTACACGGTCGTGGAAGTAATGTGACGAAAGTCATATCGCTTTCATTGGGGCTGACTGTTGGCATCCTGTTGTTCTCGCAGATTGCATTTGAGTTAAGTTATGAAAAATGTTATCCTGAAGCTGGAAATCTAGGAATAGTCCGCGCATATTACCATAATTTGGAAACAGGTGAGTCGATGGGGGACGATGGGGATATCTATGATTATTCCGTTTTTGCTCCGATAGCGGCGGCTTTGGCTGAGAATATGCCAGGAGAAGTGGAAAAAGCTACTTGTATAAATTCTTACACAGCCAACGGTAATTATTATTATGAAAATCAATTGTTGTCGGATGACGAACAGTGTCTTATGGTGGATACTTGTTTTTTCCAAACCTTTGGCATTCCGGTTTTAAAGGGAAATCCTAACGATTTGATTAACTCCAATACTTTGTTTGTGTCCGAGAGTTTTGCACGCCGTTTTTTTGGTGATGCAGATCCTATAGGTAAAGTGTTAATGTTGGAGCGGAAAACTGAAATGATTGTCCGTGGTGTTTATCGTGATATTCCGGAGAATACCATGTTTAAGGCAGACTTTGTAGTAAGTGTACATAAAGAAGGAGGTTATAAGGATGGAGCCGGATGGGGAGGAAATGATATTTTTTATGCAGTGTTCCGGACCGGAGAAGCTTCGGATATAGAGGTGGTAAACGATAACATCCAGCGGATGGTGGAGAAATACATGCCGACTGAACATAACGGTTGGAAACTGGAACTCAGTGTCATTCCATTGGCAACAAAGCATCAGACTTCTTCAGAAACAACAAAGCGTCTAGTTATCTATGGCTTTTTGGGTTTCTCTATCTTCTTTGTCGCTATTATGAACTATATGCTTATTGTAATTGCTACTTTGGGACGTCGTGCCAAGAGTGTCGGTGTCCATAAGTGCAATGGTGCCAATAATGGGAATATCTTCAGTATGTTTATGATGGAAACGGGCATTATTGTTCTGGTATCCATTCTGGTCTGTGCATTTATCATTTTCAATGCGCGGGATTTGATAGAAGATTTGCTGTCGGTGCGACTTGCATCACTCTTTACATGGGGAACTTTGTGGGTACCGCTGCTGGTTGTTGTACTTTTATTTTTGTTGGCAGGTGTATTGCCCGGACGTATTTTTTCACATATTCCTGTCACACAGGTATTCCGTCGTTATACTGATGGTAAAAAAGGATGGAAACGGTCACTGTTGTTTATACAGTTTACTGGTGTGTCTTTTGTCTTGGGATTATTACTGGTTACGTTAATGCAGTATAGTCATTTGATGAACAGGGATATGGGGATCAATACTGCCGGACTGGTAGAAGCCGAAAGTTGGCTAGACATTGAAATTGTTCCTCATATGCGCGATGAGATCCGGCGTCAGCCTATGGTAGAGAGCGTGGCTACAGCCAGCCATAGTGTATTGGGCCAATATTGGACAAAAGGATTGATGGGCAGTGACGGCAAGCGTATAGGTGTTCTTAATATGAACTATGTGGATTTTAATTATCCGGATGTGGTAGGCATTACGATTATAGAAGGAAAGCCGATGACCCATGCCAAAGATCTGCTGGTGAATGAAGAGATAGTCCGGCTTAAGAAATGGACGGATGGAGCCGTAGGAAAACCTTTTGATGAGATTAAGGAAGGAACTATAGTAGGTGTGTTCCGTGATGTGCGCAATCAAAGTTTCTATCAGGCGCAGCAACCCATTGTGCTGATAGGTGGTAATGCGTTTAATCATACCTTCAATGTACGGTTGAAAGAACCCTACGATGAAAATTTGAAGCGCCTGAATGAATTCATGGACAAAACTTTTCCACAAGTGGCTTTAACATTCCATACAGTGGATGATATGCTGTCCGAAATCTATAAAGATGTATATCGTTTCCGCAATTCTGTCCTTATCACTTCCGGTTTTATCCTGCTTATAGTGATTATGGGGCTGATAGGTTATGTAAACGATGAAACGCAACGTCGCAGTAAGGAGATAGCTATTCGTAAAGTGAATGGTGCGGAAGCATCAAACATTCTCCGTCTGCTGGTATGTGATATTCTATATGTTTCTATTCCTTCTATTTTACTCGGAATTGTTATAGCTTATTTTATTGGGAAAGCATGGTTGGAACAGTTTGCGGAACAGGTTGATCTTAATCCGTTACTCTTTTTGGCTACGGCTTTAATTGTAGCGATTATTATTGTGGCTTGTGTGGTGCTTAAGGCATGGCATATCGCTAATGAGAATCCGGTAAATAGCATTAAGAGTGAGTAGTGTATTGGGAAAAAGGAGAGCGGGATGATATGTGTTGGGTATCATCTCGCTTTTTTTCTTTTTACCTGATTCCTGTGAAATTTACATTGACACCATCCAATGTGCCTTTTAAGAAGTTTCCGGCCAACCATACATTTTCAAAATATGAAATGTCACTGGGACCGTAAACCATACGGATGCATGTCTGTGCGCTGTTATCCCATCTCCATTCAAAATTGTACCTGTCTTCGGTTACATAGCCGTTCCGATGTTCTATTCGTATGATGTCTGTGCCTGTTCTATTTTCGTAAAAGTCTAGTCGTTGTGTGTAGTATTCACCGTCTTGTTCCCAAGTTTCCTGCCAGGTCCGGCTGCATAGTTCCCGAGTGGTTCTGTAATATATTTCGCTGTAATCATCATCATCGTACCAACTTTCTATGGATACTTCACAGGAGGTTAGGTTAACCATTATTATCAGTACAACTACCATTCCGAAGTATTTCAGTATTTTTGTTCTCATATCCGTTAATTTTAAAATTTGTTTTTCTTATGTCACAAAGATAAGTGGAGAGAATGATACAATAAACGGAATATTCCTATTTGTAAAGGAGAATTTCCCTATTTGTAATAGGAAAATTCCTATAGTGAGGAGAGGGGAATAAGGGTCTGTCTTATTTCTTTTACTATTAAACTGTAGGTTACAAAAAGAGGCTGTCCATTGGTGAGACAGCCCCGATAATTTCCGAAAAATGATAACAGGATATTTCTATATATTTTTTGATTATCCTTGTTTGGGTATTATCTACGTTTTTTCAACGAAAAAAGTGGTGCTTCCTGTACTTGCTTCATTACTCTCAAGAGATTACCTCCCCAAATCTTTCTTAAATCTTCTTCCGTATATCCTTTTTCAATCATTTTTATGGTCAGATTAATTAAGTCATTATCTCCTTTACATCCTTGCAGACCACCACCGCCATCAAAGTCCGTACCTATTCCTACATGGTCTATGCCGGCTACTTTAATCATGTGGTCTAAATGTTCGACTGCATCACAAACGGATGCGGCTTTTGGGGTTTTATTGATATAGGTATCGAGGAGACATAACTGTGCCACTCCGCCATTTTTCGCTAGTGCACGGAGTTGTTCGTCTGTTAGATTACGGTCATGGTCGCATAAAGTCCTTGACGAGGAATGAGAGGCGATGATAGGTTGTGTACTATATTTTATAACATCCCAGAAAGTACCTTCACTGGCATGTGATATATCTATCATAATACCTAACCGGTTCATTTCCTTCACTACCTCACGACCAAACTGTGTCAGTCCTTGAGTAGCATCTTCCGTATGAGTGGACGAATGGCAAATATCGTTATCGTAAGAATGGCAGAGAGTTATATAATTGACTCCCATCTGTTTGTATTTTTTTATATTCTTGAGGTCCTTGCCGATGGCGTAACCATTCTCGATCCCTATAAAGAAAGCTTTCTTGCCTTCATTCTTTAAACGTACCAAATCCTTTTCCGTAAGGGCGATGCCACAAAAATCTTTGTATTTCGCTACTTCGTCATAAATGGATTGAATCAACAGGGTGGTGCTTTCTACGGCTTTTTGTGAAGATACGTCATCTCGTTTTCCCTGCCATATAAATGCGGCTAGGAACTGTGCATCCAATTTACCTTCCTCCATTTTTTGGATGCTGACCATGTTGTCTTTTCTCAAGCCTACGCTGTAACCGTTTTTAAACCAAAGAGGAGTATCTGTATGAGTGTCAATGGATAGAATACGGCTATGAATTTTTTTAGCTAGATGGAATGTATCAGCCTTGTTCACTAGGAATTTAAATAATTTATGCATGGTGGTATCTCCGGCTGTTGTAAATATTTCTGGATGAAATTGTACACCTATCATTTGTCGTATGGGATAAGCTTCTATAGCTTCCGCTATACTGTCGGGCGCCCAAGCCGTGATTTTGAATCCCGGTGCTAATTTCCGGATAGCCTGATGATGGAATGTATTGACTTGCAGCACTTCTTGTCCTGTAATTTCTGCTAACTTGCTTTCCTTTATGATGGATATCGGATGGGTGGGGGTAGTGCCGGATTCTTCTTGGCGATGGTTGACACTTGAGGAATGTTGTGTGGGCAGATCCTGATATAAAGTTCCACCGAAAGCTACATTCATTAATTGCAGTCCCCTGCAAATTCCTAATATGGGAATATTCCGGTCTGCGGCCATTTTTAGCACCATTAAGTCGAAGGTATCCCGGGCGGGGCTTACTTCTTCCAGTTTTTCATAAGGAAGGTCACCATAATATATCGGTTGGATATCTTCTCCACCTGTAAAGACAATTCCGTCCAGCTGGGATACAATTTGACGCAGTATCTCTACATTATCCGTTACAGGTATCATATAAGGAATTCCTCCAGAGAGAATGACTGACTGTACATATGCCGTGTTTACGGCTGTCCGTTTCGGACTTATATCTGTAGAAATTCCAATCAGGGGAGACCTTTTTATTCCGGGAATCAGTTCGGAATCCACTTTTTGATTCAATTGGACGAGTGCTTCGGGCAAAGGATTCTTTTGACTTTTTTGTGCTTGTACATGGCAACATCCCAAAGCTAATAGTAATACAAAGAGGCATTTGTTTTTCATATGAGTATAGATTTTGTCTTGTAGACAAATGTATAAACTATGTTTTTCTTAAAAAAATAAAATGCCATAAAAATAGAGTAGGAGGTACTTGTTCTAAGTATCTCCTACTTTTATATTCAGAAAATAATCAATTTATTTCATATCTTCCACAGCCGCCTGAGCCACTTTCATATACGATTATTCCCCAATAGGTTACATTGCCGGTGTATGTGAAGTGTATGCGCTTTGGTATGACTTTTTTCTAAAGCTGCTACTTTCTTAGCATTATTATTCTATCGCAGCTTGGGCCTCTCCAATACATATCTGTATTTCAATAAGATGCAATATTTGTGTATGTAATCTGTATGCATCTTGATACAATCCTATACAATGCTTGGAACAGTTGCAATAGATATTAAGGATGAATGATTTGACCTCTCTGTAACGAGATGACGCATTCATTTAAATTTCAGTATTGTTTATTTCCTATCTTTCAATAGTTCAATAATCACGTCCTTATCCTTCAGGTTTGAATCAAGACGTAAAATCTGTGAGTTCAGACTCTCTATCTGCTCTTTCAGAAGCTTGATTGTTTCCCTCAGGTTCTCTGTTTCTTTCTTTTCGCTGGATAACTGTACGGCCAGTTCTGCATCACCTATCAGATTATTTGCATTTCCATCCAATGAAACGGCTGCAAGGTGTGCCGATATATGATGTTGTTTCGGACAGAAAAGGGAAAAGAAATTGAAGTCCAATGCTTCGCTGACTTTAATAAGCCTGTTCGTTTCCATTGTCTCCCTTTCCAGTATGCGGTTTATGTGCTGCTGTGGTACACCTATTTTGCGCCCAAGCTCAGATTTGCTTAATCCAAGCTCGTTGCGTCTTTTGTCGATAGCCTGACCTACATGCACGTGTTTTATGTCATTATCCATGCGATTCCTTCAATAAATACATCTTAAACAATAAATCATCAAACAAATATTTGGTTATATAAACCATTTTATGTTACTTTGTGGTGTAACCTATTCATTTGGTGAATACAAAGTTAAACATTAAATATTAAACATCCAACAATTATGTCTGAAAACTTAGAAAAAATCCGTCCGGCACTTGTTGCCCTTGAAGTAGGTGAATCCGTTTCATTCCCCATTTCACGTTTGAAAAGCGTCCGTACACAGGCTTCAGAGCTTGGTGCCATCTACAACCGTCAGTTCAAGACCAGGACTGACAGGGAAAACCATACCATTACGGTCAAACGAACAGTATAGAAACCAAATCAGGTTTATATGAAGATATTACAGTTTCTGGACCATCTTATACCATACGAAACATTCTTGAATGACCTCTCCTCCAGAATTGTCAGGCAATTGAAAGCCGACAAGGATGATCCTGAATTCATCAGCCAGAGGAAGGCTTACGAACTTTTTGGCCGCAGGAATGTAGAACGATGGAAACGTCAGGGAAAGGTGGTCTCCTATAAAAGACCCGGTAAGGTGGAATACCGCACGGCAGACCTCAGGCTCTTGCAGCGAACCACCCAGGACTATTTTGATGAAAGTCAGCCGAAACAGGCAGAAAAACCGGTCAAGAAAGATAAGTGATAAACATATTATGGCTAATACTCAAATATTGATAAACTTTATTTGTTTAGTTTAGCCGTGATACTCTATGAAATATAAAGAAAGCAATTATAGTAGGTACAGGAATGTGCGTCAGTAACCTTTGTTCACCAGCTTATAGTTTTGCCACTTAACAATAAAGCCGGACAGGTCTTTTTTATCGCACATTCATAATGATTTTATAATAATGAAAGAAATCAGACCAGCGTGCGATCCAAACGGTGTCTATTCAGTCAAGCGCACCTGTGCTGAACTCGGTATCAGCAACAAGACACTCAAAAAATACAGAGATAACGGGTATATCCAACCGCTTAATCCTAATAATGTCAGCCGTCCGAAATACTCCGGCCAGTCAATAATCGATTGTTGGAACCTGCTCAGTACGTTATGATAAGCGAAACAACTATACGGAAAGTAAGGGAACTTGCCATAGAAGACGTACTCAGTCCTTATGTCAGACTGTCCAGAAAAGGTTCAACCCTGATGGGACTTTGTCCTTTCCATACAGAGAAGACCGGCTCCTTTGCTGTCACTCCCAGCAAGAATCTCTTCCACTGTTTCAGCTGTAACCGTGGCGGTGATTCCATTACGTTTATAATGGAAAAGGAAAACCTTTCTTTCAGTACCGCTGTGGAATTTATTGCCAGAAACCATAATATTCCGGTAGAATACATCAGTGAAGAGCGCAGTGAGGAACAGATGGCCGAAGCCAGGCACCGGGAATCACTTCTGACAGTTCTCGATACAGTCCAGACCTTCTTCCTACAAAATTTAAGAGCAACAGACAAGGAAGAGAGCCTTGATGCCAGGGCATACGCATACAGCCGGTGGCATGAGGAGTTCTGTGCCTTTGCCGGAATAGGCTATGCACCGAAAGATGGTCAGGCCTTTATGGATTTCTGCAGAAGCAAGGCTCTGAACGAAGAACTGCTGTACGAACTCGGTATGTTCAAGCGTGGCGAGGACGGAAACACATACGCCATGTTCCGACAGCGTATCATGATTCCCGTGAGAAACAGATGGGGACGCATCATTGCCTATACGGCCAGATACATCGGAGACAACAGGAAAGCTCCCAAGTATATCAACTCGGCAACAAGCATGATTTACTCCAAGGGAGAAACAGTATTCGGTATTGACCGTGCCGTCAGATTGCGTGATGCCGACTATTATATCATTGTGGAAGGTGCTCCTGATGTCCTGAGAATGCAGTCGATTGGATACGACAATACAGTAGCATCACTTGGAACAGCCTGGAGTGACAGCCAGTTTGAACAGCTGAAGAAATATGTATCCTCACTCTGTTTTATTCCTGATTCAGATATTGCGGAAGGCAAACCATACGGACCGGGATTTGAGGCGGTGATGACCAACGGGGCTGCAGCCATAAGAAAAGGATTCCATGTAACAGTCAGGGAACTTCCTTTTGCAGAAATACCATCCGAGGCAGAAGGAGAAGTACAATATGCCAAGAATGATGCCGACAGCTATATCCGCAGCAGGGAGGATTATACCTCACTTACGGAAAAGCATTTTATCATCTGGTTGGCACAGAAACGTTTTCTGGTAGCCGGTTCCATGGTAGAGGAAAGAAAGTGTGTTGCGGAAATAGCAGACCTGTTGCGCTATATAAAAGACCAGCTGGTATATGACCAGTGCATAGAACAGCTTTCCAGACTGCACGGCAAGGTAAAGCTATGGCGTGATGCCGTTACCCAGGCACGTGGTGAAGCCAGGAGAAGGAACGACAAACCTGCGGCCATGAACGAGATGCAGCGTGAAGCGGAGCTGCTGCGCCAGTTCGGTCTGTTCGTCAGGGAAAACTGTTACTACTCCATCGGTGAAGATGATGATGAACCGTCAAGAATCTCCAACTTCATCATGGAACCGCTGTTCCATATCGAGGATGAGATAAACGGAACCAGAATCTTCCGTATGAGGAATATGTACAATGTATGCCGGGTAATAGAACTAAAGGAGTCAGAACTCTGCTCACTGAGCAACTTCCAGCAGAAGGTCGGCTCACTGGGCAATTATGTATGGCTGGCCAAGATTGACAAACTCAACCGTGTAAAGGAATACCTGTACTCAAAGACCGATACGGCAGAACGTATCAGAAAGCTCGGCTGGAATGCAGCTGAAGGATTCTTCGCTTTCGGTAACGGAATATTCCTTGCAGGTACATTCAATGCTGTTGATGATTTGGGTATTGTTCGTGGAATCAACGGCAAGGCCTTCTATATACCGGCCACTTCAAAAATCTATCTCAATAACCCGGAGATATTCCAGTTTGAGAGACTTATGGTGCATGAGAACTGTAACGGGATAAAACTGTATGATTACGTAAAAAAACTTATGGAAGTGTTCGGTGAGAATGCAAGCGTAGCCTTCTGTTACCTTCTTGCCACCCTCTTCCGTGACATCATATTCAGACGCACCCGCCACTTTCCCATCCTGAACCTTTTCGGTGAGAAAGGAACCGGTAAGACAACACTGGCTACTTCCCTACAGTCCTTCTTCCTGCACGGAGTTGATCCGCCCAATCTCGGAGTAACTTCCGTACCGGCCATGAACGACCGTGTATCACAGGCAGTCAATACACTTGCTGTGCTTGATGAATACAAGAATGACCTCGACATACGAAAAATAGCTTACTTGAAAGGACTTTGGGGCGGTGGCGGTCAGACCAAGAAGAATACAAACACAGACGGTATGGCAGCCCAGACCATTGTCACAACAGGTGTTGCCCTTTGCGGCCAGGACAAGCCTACTCAGGATATGGCACTCTATACCCGTGTCATCTTCCTTGCCTTTTCAAAGACATCATTCAACCAGAATGAGAAAAGAGCTTACGAAGACCTTGTATCAGTCTGCAACATGGGACTTACTCACCTCACTCTGGAGATACTGGGACACCGGGAACTGTTTGAAAAGAACTTTCCGGAAATATACTCCATTACCAAGCGTGAGCTGGCTGCGAAATTGGATAATGAAACCATCCATGACCGTATATTCGGTAACTGGGTTATTCCACTGGCCACCTTCAGAACACTGGAGACAGTCATTGACGTGCCTTTCAGTTATGCGGAGCTTTTTGAAACAGCAGTCAAAGGAATACGCAACCAGAATGAACTGGCTCAGGAAAGTTCGGAGATAGCGGATTTCTGGAGTATGCTTCAGGGATTCCAGACTTCAGGGAAATGTATTGAGAAGGCACATTACCGCATAAGGTATATGAAATCCTTCCGTCCATTGTCTGTAAAAGAAGATATAGAATTTAAGGAAGCACGTCCTATTCTCTATCTGAACACGGCAGCCGTGGCATCACTGTTCAACAGTAGGAATGCAGGTTCAACTTCCAACCGCTCGAACTGGTCCACCATCATGTCGTATCTGAAATCCCATGCTTCATATTTGGGACTGAAACAAGACAGATTCACCATACTTCTGCCCAGCGGACTTCCTGACTATACCATCGACATTGTAAATGGAGAGCAGGTTAAGAAGGTAAAGGTAAACCGACCGAAGGCTTTATGCTTTGATTATCTCCAGTTGAAAGAGACTTTCGGGTTGGATCTTGAAACTGAGGTTGTAGCTGAAGTGCAGGACATGCAGGAAGAAGTGATGACAGAAATGCAACACACTTTCAAACAGAATGAATTTGATTTTACATAAATGATTAATCTGAACTCTGATGATGAAAGAAGTAAAGGGGTTAATACAAATCAAAAATATAATTGTAGTATTAAAAGACTTCTCCTAGTTTTTTTGGTGAAATCACCAAGTTCTTAGATAAAAAAGCATAAATATTTAGCAATTTTTAATGATAGAGTTGACTATTTGACGGGAACAAAGTATTTTTGTACATCAATAATTTTATAACCATATTACGATGGCAAATGCAGACCAAATATTATCTCTGATACGCAATCATTTAAACAATGATGATGCACAATTCAGAAAGGTTGCCTTACAGATTTCAGCTGTAGAGGCAAAGAATGGTCATGCTGTATTGGCGAGAACTATCCAGGAATTATTAAGCCAGAAAAAGACCTCTTTTAGCAATTTAAAAATTATTCCACGCAATAAGGATGTTGACGATTTGTTGCTTCAGACTGAAACATATGACAGTTTGAATGATCTGGTTACAGATAAGTCTGTAAAGGAGAAGCTGGAAAGGGTAATAAAGGAATATACAAGAAGAGAAGAACTTCAGAAATATGGCCTTGCAAATCGCCGTAAGCTGTTACTCTATGGTATGTCTGGTACAGGTAAGACTATGACATCAGGGGTATTGGCAAAGGAACTTAATCTTCCTTTCTTTATTGTAAGAACAGAAAAGATTATCACTAAATTCATGGGTGAGACAGGTCAGAAACTTAGCCGTATCTTTGATTTTATAGATGAAGTCCCTGCCGTTTATCTCTTTGATGAGTTTGACGCTATAGGCGCACAACGTGGAATGGAAAATGAGGTCGGTGAACAACGCAGAATACTTAATACATTCCTGCAGTTGTTGGAGCGTGATTCTTCTGATAGTTTTATTGTTGCAGCTACAAATGCAATAGAGTCCATCGACAAGGCAATGTTCCGGCGTTTTGATGATGTCATTGAATACAGAATGCCGGATGCAGAACAACGCTTGTTGTTGTTGCGTGAATATTTATATACAGCAAAAAATCTGGATTTCTCTCAGGCTGAACCTTTATTTACGGGAATGAGCCATGCAGAGATAAAAATGGTATGCTCCGACATATTCAAAGAATCACTGTTAAATGATTTGCCTATAGATATGGAAATGGTGAAAATGATTGTTGACAAACGAAATCAGCTGTGCCGTGAAATAGGTTGAATATGTAGGTAATATGCAAAAGAAACATTTTTTCTTAGGAAATAAGATAGCAGAAGATCGTTCTTTTACACCAAGAACCAGGTCTGTACAACCGCCAACCATGCCTGAAAGAAGCAGACAGGAACATGCGGCTTATATAAAAGAAATTTATAATACAGCTATTGATAAGGCAATAGAAACTTTGTCACAACGATCAGAAAGTGGATTACCCGTTGCAGATGGTGTTTATATGAACTTTGACATGGTTTCAGGTTTTGTTCCTCAGACATTAGCAAAAAGTAGTGGAGCATCTATTCTAAAAATCTCAGAAGATAAAGGTGATGGAAATGTAGATGTAACAATATATGTCAAGAAAGAAAAAAAAGATTGGTTGGACAAAAAAGCTAATGAGTATGCAAATGAAGAAATTTGCACAAGAAATGGAAACCCTAAGAATGCAACTCTGATTGAGCCAATCAATTCTATTGAACAAGCTGATGTTCATAGTCTTTATACTTCTGCTGAAGATTTTGATATGCTACCAGATAATCATTTGCAGACATTTGAAATATGGGTAACCAAAGGTGATGATTATAATGTAGAGGAACTTACTAAAACTTTAGACAGTCTTGGCCTTATATCAGCAGGTAAAAATATTCTTGACTTTGAAGGAGTTGCTGTTCTGTTAATCAAAGCAACAAAACAACAATTATGTGAGTTACCTTTATCTGTTGGTTATATAGAGGGAATACGTCCTTATAAACAGCCTTCAATACTTGTAAAATCCCATGATGAAAGCAGGGAATGGAGTGAGCTTATTAGAGATGAAATTGAGATTTCAATAAACAGTGACAGTGTAAGGGTGGGCTTATTGGATTCAGGTGTAAACAATGCTCATGATTTGATAGCTCCATTCTTATCGGATGATATGATGAAAAGTGCAATAGGAGTTTATGACACTATTGATCATAGCTTCCATGGAACGGATATGGCTGGCCTTATCCTATATGGTGATATGACAGATTTAATTTATGAGCATAAGAAATCTGTTGCAATTGAAAACAACTTGGCATCCGTGAAAATATATGAATCCGGATATGAAACTGATTCTGATTTTTATGGTGCTGTTATAGAGGATGCTATACAGCAAGCTCATGAAATGGGAGCATCTATACAATGTATGGCTGTTACAGATGACATTTCTTATGACTGCAAATCCACGTCAAGTTCTGCTGCTCTAGATGAAAGTATATACAATGGAGGGAATTGTGATCGTCTGGTGGTCGTTTCTGCGGGAAACATTGAGACTACAGAAATAGACGCTTCAGATTATATAGAATCATGTAAAGCTAATGCTATTAAAAGTCCGGCACAGGCATGGAATGCACTGACTGTAGGAGCTTATACAGAGAAGACTGTTGTAACTGATGATAGATATAAGCCTCTGGCTGCGCCTGGAGGAATTTCTCCGATGTCAAGAACCTCCTGGAGTTGGAGAAATGGTCTTAACAAGCCTGAGATTGTAATGGAAGGCGGTAATGTAGCTAATCATCCTGTACTGCAGACAACAACAACTCCTAATCTGAGCCTGATTTCGACCAGTGCAGACTTGGCAGAATCATTGGAGCCATTTTATGCAACCAGTGCAGCCACAGCATTGGCTGCACGTATGGCAGCAAAAATCAAGACAGTGAATCCTGACCTTTCTTTGTTGTCTGTACGTGGTATGATGGTACATTCTGCGAGATGGACTGAAGAAATGAAGCGTATAGGAAGTATCAATGATATCATGTCAATATGTGGTTATGGCATTCCAGATGAAGAAATTGCTTTATTTAGCAATGAAAGATATGCTACATACATCTTTGAAAATGAATTGATACCATATGTACGTAAAGATGGTTCAAATACATATAATCAACTGCATTTTTATGATCTCCCATGGCCTGTTGAATTACTTGAGCAGATGGGAGCAGAAAAAGTAAATATAAGAATTACACTTTCCTATTATGTAAAGCCTTCTCCTGGTTATGCCGGTAGAAGAAATAAATATCGTTATCCTTCAGCAACTTTGCATTTTGATTTGAAGAGTCCACATGAAAATGTTGAAGAATTTTTATGTAGAAGGAATAAGAATGAAGGAGATAAAACAACAGATAATGATACTCAAAGATGGACAATCAAGCAAAATCGCCGTGAACAAGGTACTGTTCAGTCGGACTGGTTTGAGTGTACAGCAACTGAATTAGCAGGTTGTGGTCATATAGTTGTTTATCCAGGACCAGGTTGGTGGAAAGAGAGAAAACTGGCTAATGTTGATAATGTTATAAAGTATTCTCTAATAATATCTATAGAAACAAGTGAAACAGAAATATATAATGCTGTAGAGACTGAAATCAACAACAAGATAGGTATACAAATAATGCAGGAAGTATAAACCTATCATTTTAAGTTTAAATCATTGTTTTAAATATAATAGTTGCGGTTTGGATTACTCCAAACCGCTTTTGTTTAAAAAAGGAGTGGTTAGCTACCTGCAATGCCATCACTAACCATGAAGCTCCAAGCTTTAATCTTAGTTACTGTTTCCTTATCTATTCAATGGCATTAGCCAATTGTGCAGAATCAATGGAAAAGGCTAAAAGGGATTGGTACTACGAGTACAATGGGATAAAAGCTGAAATATCATGAATAACAGTCATGATCTTGCCTTTATCAACTCCCTTTCGGGATATCCATTGAATTATTAACTCTGTACTATCTTTTGCCAATGACATACTGCTTGCTGCAGGGATTCCAAGAATCCCTAGTACATCTAATCCTACAGATAAAAAATTACTAATAACCTATCCTTTCGGACTTTTAATTTTGGCATGAACCTTCACTAAAGGTTCTACTGCCTAAAAAAAACTTTTTTTCATTTTCTTTAGATTTAAAAATTTTGAATTTTTAATTGTAGAGTTTAGCTCCATAGCGGCAAATGATGGTATCGAACCATAAACTTATGAGCTTTACCTGGACATTTACCATAGTTTTACCTAAAACATTGCAAATTTAGCGATAAATCTTTATATTGAATATTATTATTACTTTATTTATTGAACACCTATTCATAATACGTCCAATTTTCTGAAACAGCTTCATTCTAAGCTTTTCCTGATAGGTAACCTCCACCTTGTCATCGAGAACCAAGATTTCTCTACTAGTTCGTCAGTTACAAGAAGCATGTAATCAAATGACGTAAAAGCCCCTATATCTTCTATCTTTTAATGTTGTAAATGTTGATTTATATAAGTTTTTTGTTTAAATAATCAGGATTGTACTATTAATACCTTCATTGTTATAGTTGTATTTTTGATAAAAAGATGCGCGGATTCCGGTTGTGTTTCATCCGTATTGGATTAAACTTTTTAGAAGTTTTATACGGTTAAATTTCTGATTATCAAAATATTTTCGTATATTAGTATAGCAAAAAAGATTATAAACAAAGGTATAACAAATAAATCCTATGATTATGGCAAGAACATTTACTATTACCAGTTATGGCAAGACTAAGGAATATCCAGAGAGCCAGCGTAAGAAAATGATTAAGGAGTTTGAGACGGCTATGCTTTGCTGTGATGGCAGTGAAGCTGAACGTTACAGGAATATATATGGTGACCTGGTTGCCGGTGAGAAGGAGTGTATGGACACAGAACGTCCATTGAGTCCTGAGCTTGAAGCAATGATTGAGCGAATGTTTACTACTCAAAAGTAATATTCTACAATTGCAGATTTTTATGTTGCATACCTGTTTTTGATACGCCCAATCTTCTGAAGTAATTTCATTCTCAAATTTTCCGGAAAAGTAATCTCCACCTTATCACCAAGAGCCAGGATTTCATCCACCAGTTCGTCAGTCACAAGAAGCATGTAATCAAAAGACGTGAAAGTCCCCATATCATTCCTTTCCACCTGCGAATGGTGGAAAGGATGCTTTCTCAGATAATCTGCAAATGGACCATAAGCCCGTAGTGTAACCTCTTCCGGCTGCTGTCCGGTTGGAGCTACAACACCAATGGAGTCTGAAAGACGTTTGGCAAGCGAAAATCTGCAGTCAGTCTGAAACCTGTTTCCACTGAGATAGATTCTTGTCAGTGCATCAAGAGGAACAGCACAGAACTCTGATCCGTTCCTGTACCCGAGCAAATACCAGCGGTTATGGAACAGTTTCAAACCTTCCGGTCTCAAACGGCCTTCCACTTCATTGCCCTTGTCATTGGTGTAGAATATGTACAATTCATGTCCATCGCTGATACATTCCGATATATCCGGCAGGTATTCAATACCATTTGACATGTCAGGCAGTACAACACGATGGAACAGACACGGACTGCTTTTCAGAGCCACATCAATGATACGACTGTTGAACAGCCAGTTCCGGCAACTGTCACCGAGTATTTCATCCAGGTTCTGGATATAATATGTATAGTCTTTTCTGTTGCACGCAATAACTATGTCGAAGTTCTCCTCAATCATCTTTCTGTGATGATGGAATGTGCGCAGACTCAACGGCTTTCCATTGTACAGGAAATGGTGCTTCCAAATATCACAAAACCTTTCAAAAGTGACCTTTCTTTCCTGATAGACTGTATGCAACAGCCAAATGTATCGGTTGTAGATATTATTCATAAAACTACCTCTTTAACTTATTTAACTATCTAAATATAAGCATTATAAACGAGATATGCAAGAAAATTGCACATCTGTTTTGTATAATATTTTCACTATAATCCGGACTGGTTTTCAGTACAGATTGACTATATCCATGCCTCTCTTCCTTGCCTCCCTGCAGGTATAGAATGTTCCTCCCAAAGGCTTGCCGTCATAATAGGCAATCAAACCGCATGAATGCTCCAGCATGAAGTCATTGCGCCTTAGAAAGCATCCCTTGAAATAGTGTTCACTCAATACAATAACCCGGTCAGCCTGGGAAATTATTCTCTGATAACGTTCCTTTTCCATTGACGGCCACAGGCAACTCTGTCTCCTGAAAGGTACAACGGCAATTAGCCGTATATCCGGGTACTTTCCCTTCAGTGACAATACAGTTTCAGCGGCCATCAGGTCGAAACCCATAGCCATGCCTGAGTAGAAGCAGGTAATGCTTGACCTGCAGGCAAGCAACACGGCTTCAACAAGCCGTGCCCTTATTTCATCCTGCCTTTCTACGGGAACAGTTCTGTGTCCCGTGAAAGCCAGTGACTTTGATTTTTCTGATAATATTCCGTTCATAGTTCTATACTTTATAATGGGTTCTTGCAAGGAAGATGCCTTCAATGACATTCGCTCCGAAACTCTCCAACTGATTCGCATACATACCGAAACTGATTCCACGTGTTATTACATCATCGAAGACTATGACTGCCTTACCTCTGAACCACTCTTCATCAAACTCGATGATGCTCACCTTTCTGATTTCCTTTTCAGCCATACGGTTTTCATGAATAGCAAGTCTTTCTCCGCATACCCTTACATGGTCATATCCGTTTATCGCTCCTGTGAGTTCACATACCCTTTTGCAGAAGTTCATATACCGGATTTCATTCTTTCTTACCGATGATGCCGGAACCGGAATGAATACCAACTGTGAGCATCTGTTGCCGTGTTCCTCAATCATTCTTGCTGCCGTCATCTGTGCCACCACTTCATGAGACCTTCCATCCTTGAAGTCATAAACCAACTGTCTGTCGGCGATTTCCTTCTCGCCCACATTCTGAATACGTTTGGGAAAATACTTGCAGAACCATGTCTGTGGTTTTTCCAACTGCTTTCTGATGCTTTCGTCCATCTGTACCATACGCTCTGATTTTTTTCCCTTCTGTCAGCAAGTTTTTCAGCTTGCCCGAAGGATATTTTTTGCAGTTCTCAGAAGCGCAGGCATTCAATAAGGCAAACTTCAAGGAAAGCTGAAAATACGCTCAACCCCGTTTGAGGAAGATTTTCAGCCCTGTGTTTGACGTTTGCAATGCCGGAGATACCTTTGCAAAAAAATATCTGCAGAGGCATGCTGAACAAACCTGTGGCTGTAATGGTACGTTAGGATAACCATGTATCCCTTTCGCATCAGACGTTTTCAAATAATAAAATGCACCCGTTTCAGGGGTGACAGTGTTGACTGAGAGTATCTGTCAGTGTATCAGATACTTCATGAAGAAATCATGCGTTGACAAACGTTGACAGACGTAGCCACAATTTTCAATACGATAAAAATCCATAGCCAAACGTTGACACATTATAATACTCTATTCTTTATAAGAAAAATCAGAAGGAATATAATATATTGTATTACAGCAATTTCCAAGACTGATTTTATGCCGGATTTTCATTGGATTTGCTGTCAACGCTGTCAACCATCAAATATATGCCTTCCTGATTTTCATGAAACAGATTCGTTATCAATCGCCTTACCCCAGCCATATTGAATATGACAGGTAACACATAATCCATACAAATCCCACAATCTCCGGAATAATCCCATATTTGACGTATTGACAGCTAATAATCAACTGTTTACCTTTACGGCATCCAATAAACGAAAAGATTAACCAGCATGAGATATAATGAAAGTCGTTCCGGAAAAGATATATTCAGTAAAGGAGGCAGCACGCTACCTGGGTGTTCACCGCTGCACCATCTATGCCTATATCCGTTACCTGGAAAAGCCGCTGGCTTTCCTGAAGATACCTGATAAGGCAAAAAGGGTGTTCAGAGGAACTGACCTGATAGCCTACAAGGAAACCGGCCTGCCCAAACGTGGCCGCAAGCGTAAGCAACACCGTTAGTTCAGTCTGTCCCATGGAATGGTATCCAGGACATTATATTGGGCATTCATAGCAGCAAGTTCAAGAGCCAGCAGCCTTGCCCTTAACCTGACATCCTCCATGTCAGCCATGGCCTGAAGGAACTCCGACGGCTCCATTGCTCCTGACTGAATCATCCACTCCCTTGCACATTTCTCAGGAACAACGGCACTGACGAAAGAGAGTATTTCTTTTGCTATGCAGCCGGCTGTACCGTCACCGGCTTCAATGGTAAAGCAGAACGGCACACCGCTCGAAGTCTTCCTCCTGAAATTGAGAAATCGGAATCCATCCATATTTTCCATAGAAACGCTCCACCCATGCCGGACAGAGATATTAAAAATATTACGACAATTTTCCATTTACCATATAATTATAGTTTTGTTTTCATTTACCTGCTATAATAAGCAGCCGGTCTTGTCCGTGACGGATAGGACCGGCCACTTCTGTTTACTTACAGCCTATTCAAACCTTGCAAGAAATTCCTGAAGCCTGCTGTCCTGAATCTGTTTCAGCGGAACCGGATTAAAGTCCTGCTGCTGTCTTACCTGAAGCTTGCCAAGCCCTTGAGCACTCAGGTCAAGCTCCACATCCGAAAGCTCATTGAGGGAAATATACCCGTATTCATCCTCCATGAGTCCGACTACGATACCGAATAGAGTCACATCGTCATCCTCCCTGTTCCCTTCAAGGATAAACCATCTTACAGAACCAAGGGCAAAAACCGCACGGCAAACAGCCTCTTTTCCCTTGCCGTCCTGGGAATAAAGCGGATAACCCTCCAGAGCTTCCGCCAGTTGTGTTGTCATTAATCTGCACATATCAGTAAAAAATTAAAAGATTGTTTGATACTCATTCTTTTTGTTCGCATAACACTTGAATTTTTAAGTTCTGATTCTTTTCCCTCCAGTAAAGCTCATTGAGCTTCATGGCCGGGATAAACCGTTTTATGTGCATTTGTGACTGCGGACCAAAGGGAGAAAAAGACAAGTGTGAAGTCAGAGAATGCAGACGGAATACCCAAATTTTTGAGGCATGAGAAAATTTGCGGAAGGCTGCCGTCAAGTCCTCCGACTGAAAGCGCAAGCGTCACTTGGCGTTTCTCCAGTCCGCAGTACCTTTGCACATAAGAAACGGTTCCGGCTATGATGCTCCAATGTTTTCCTGACATTCAGTATTCAAAGATTTCTGAAGAGCATAGTATCCGTTTTCAGACAAACCACCGGTAACCGGTTGCCAATGTCAGAGCCTTTAAAGTGAAGAGTAGCGCAACCTTAAAGGCTCTGTCTTTGGTAACAGTCCTGATTTATCTGCATGATTGTATGAACCTGTCGGCTGAAACTTGCCTGGTATCGGGATACGAAGCAAGTCAGCCGGTTAGTTTCCGTAGCATAAGGCAAGTTGTTCCGGCATCGCATGAAATACGAACAGTCGGAACAGATTGCTTGTCTTTTAAGACGAGTATTCAAGGATACAGGCCGTTCCGTCAGTGCAAGCTTTAGCCTGCATCATCGGGACGGTCTGCTTGTATTCATTTTTCAGACATATTATCAATAACCAGTCGCCAATGTCAGAGCCTTTAAAGTTAAGAGCAGCGCAACCTTAAAGTCTCTGTCTTTGGCAACTGTCCTGATTTATCAGTATGGTTGTATAAACCTGTCGGCTGAAACTTGCTTGGTATTGTAGATACGAAGCAAGTCATCCGGTAGTTTTCACATTGAATAAATAAAGTACTTTGGTAATATTAAATTCAAGCAGAAGTTAGAAGATTTATAGTATTAAATTTTTTATTATTGGCAGAATTATATAAGTTTGCGTGTTAGTTTAATAAATAAAAGATATATGAGCAACCTTAATAGAATTAAAGTAGTTCTGGTAGAACAAAAAAAAACAGGTAAATGGTTGGCTGATCAGTTAGGAAAGTCTACGTGCACAGTAAGTAAGTGGTGTCAGAATACTACTCAACCAGATTTACTGACATTGGAACAAATTGCACAACTTTTAGAGGTTGATATTAGAGACCTGCTTGTTGGTACAAAACTAACAACCACATCAAAATATTGATATGTTATGGCAAATACGTTCATTATAACTTGTTGTGGCAAGACAAATACATATCCTGAAAGTCTGCAAAAAATGACCAAAGAGTTCAAAATGGATATGTTTTGCTGTGATGGTAGTTAGGCTAGAGATATAGTATATTTATCAAGATTTGACAGTTGGCGAGAAGGTGTGTATGGATACAGATCACTCGTTGACTCATGAACTTGAAACTATGCTTGCAAAAATGTTTGCTACTACGCAATATTAATGAACTATACAATATATAAGTTGGCGTTTATGCTATAATTTTTTAGTATGTAAAATAAAGAAATAAATGAATCAAAATAAGAATTATAAGTTTATAGATTTATTTGCTGGAGCTGGTGGCTTGTCTGAAGGTTTTATTAGAGCTGGCTTTGAACCGATAGCTCATATAGAAATGGATCATTATGCATGTGATACCTTAAAAACACGTGCTGCGTACCATTACTTAAAAGCAAATAATAAACTATCAATATATGAACAATATTTAAGGACAAAGAAAGAAAAAACTGATGGCGCTTGGTTGTGGAATCAAGTGCCAAAAGAAGTTATTGACACAGTTATTCAAGAAGCAATAGGTAAAGAAACCATTGATGGGATTTTTAAAAAAGTTGATAGACTGTGCAAAGGTCAAAAGGTCGATATTATAATTGGAGGTCCCCCTTGTCAAGCATATTCGATTGCCGGACGAGCTAGACTAGGGAAAAAAATTGAAGATGATCCACGAAATGATTTATATAAATTTTATGTGGAATTTCTGAAGCGATACAGTCCGGAAATGTTTGTTTTTGAAAATGTTCTTGGAATTAAAACAGCCAAAAAAGGTGAACCGTTCAGAGACTTACAGAGACTGGTCAATGACCTCGGATATAAAATGGAACCGGTTGAACAAATTGCATCTGAGCATGGTGTCTTACAAAAAAGACATAGGATTATCATTGTTGGTTGGAAAATAAATCGTTCAGGAAGCGATATTCCTACAACTTATAACTATCCAACCCTTGAAAAAGAAGATATGCCATATTCTATAATGAAGGATTTGTTTTGTGATCTTCCTGAAAGAAAAGCTGGAGAAGGTGAATTATGTGGTATTGTTGAATATACAAAACCCTTGGAGGAAATGGAGTATCTTAGGAAAACAGCAATAAGAGGTGTTCTTAATTTTACGACTCAACATATTGCAAGACCAACAAATGATAATGATAGGGAAATATATAGACAAGCTGTATTGATGTGGAAAACAGGTAAAAGGCTTAATTATGCAAAACTCGATCCAGCCTTACAAAAACATAAAAATAAAGAATCTTTTTGTAATCGTTTTTGTGTCGTTGATCCCAATGGAGTTTGTCATACCGTTGTGGCTCACATTGCGATGGATGGACATTACTATATATATCCCAACGAAACTCCTACTTTAGAGAATGTTCGTTCAATAACAATAAGAGAAGCAGCTAGAATACAATCGTTTCCTGATGATTTCTTCTTTGAGGGAAGCCGAAGTGCAGCTTTTAAGCAAATAGGAAATGCTGTACCTGTTGTATTAGCAGAAAAAATTGGCCTGAAAATAAAAAAGTTATTGAAAAATGAGGATAGATTACGATAGTCTTAGAACTGCGAATGCAATACCATGTGCCGCTTCAATGATTGAAACATTTAGAGCAATAGGGTACAATATCGAAACTGCAGTAGCAGATATTATAGATAATTCAATATCTGCAAATGCGAAAAATGTGTGGGTCACAAGACATTGGCATGGAGATAAATCTTTCATAACAATTAAAGATGATGGATGCGGCATGAATAGTCAAGAAATAATTGATGCAATGCGTCCTGGAAGCCATAGCCCATTAGAAGAACGCTCTAAAACAGATCTTGGTAGATTTGGATTAGGTCTGAAAACAGCATCATTTTCACAATGTAGAAAATTAACTGTCATTAGTAAAAAATCCGGATACCATAGTGCATACTGGACTTGGGACTTGGATTATGTAGCACAAACCAATGAATGGACTCTTTTACAATGGATTCCTGAATATTTGGACGAATCTGTAGATGATATTGAACATGGAACTCTTGTAATATGGTCAGATTTAGATAAAGTCGTTAGAAAAGGAACTTCCGAAAATGATATAAATGCAAAGGAAAAGTTTTCCAATTCTTTAGACCGTGTCCGTCAACATATTGCAATGACCTTTCACAGATTTCTTGAAGAAAAATCTTTAAAGATATTTTGGTGTGGTCATGAAATAGATCCTTGGAATCCCTTTTGTATAAGTGAATCTAAAACTCAGTCAAGACCTACAGAAGGAATCGTTGGAGGTATTAAATTGAAGGGATATGTATTGCCACATAAAAGTGCCTTTTCTTCAGAGAAGGCTTATAATGTGGCAGAAGGCATTAACGGCTGGCCAGCTCAACAAGGATTTTATGTATATAGAGGGAAACGTTTATTGTTAGCTGGGGATTGGCTTGGACTATTCAGAAAAGAAGAGCATTATAAATTAGTCCGCATTCAGGTAGATATTCCTAATACATTAGATAGTGAATGGCAGATTGATATTAAAAAATCAAAGGCGTATCCTCCTATACAATGCCAGAATCAACTTGAAGCATATGCAAAGGATGTGAGGAAAATAGGATGTGAGGTTTATCGTCATAGAGGAAAGATACTGAAACAACGTGCAGGTCAAAGTTTTCAGCCGCTGTGGAATGAGAAAAGGAAAGACAATAAATGGTCTTTTGTTATAAATCGAGATAATGCTATGATTCAGCAATTAAAAGATATGGCTCACACAGATTCCGATAAAGCCTTTAATTATTTATTACGTCTTATAGAGGAAACTATACCTGTTAAGACAATTTATATCAACGAAGCTAAAGGTGAAGAATCTCATAAAGAACCATTTGAAGGTTCAGATACTTCTGTAGTGAAAGATATGATTACAAGAATGTATCAGAATCTAATGGCTTCCAATATGACTTCAGAACAAGCTAAAGCATATATAATGACTATTGAGCCATTAAATTCATTTGAAGAACTCATTGAACAATTGTGATATGGAAGAATTATATAATAAAGCCTTAAATATTTGCCGTTTATTCATTGGTGCAATACCTGTTGTAACTGATGAACAGATTAATACCGCTATAGAGCAAGTCTCTTTTATGCCAGATTTTAAAATGTTGGATAAACACATATTAAAAAAGAAACTACTTGCCCATTATGGTGTAAGAATTCAAGATTTTCAAATATTGGAAGGAAACGACAGACGTTTACCTTGGCTTAAAGAATTTAAAGCAAATAAAATATCTAATTGGAACTTTTGGACAAGATACAAGTTATATCTTTCAGAGCAGAAAGGGTATGCTCCGGCAGTTATAAATCAATTAGATGAAATCACTGATAGAATATTAGATAACTTGTTTAATCCTCAACAAGTTAATATCTCAATAGATAAAAAAGGGCTTGTTGTAGGGCAAGTGCAGTCAGGGAAGACAGCAAATTATACAGGTTTGATTTGTAAAGCTGCTGATGCAGGTTTTAATTTTATCATCGTATTAGCAGGTATTCATAATAATCTAAGAAGTCAGACACAAAGTCGAATTGATGAAGGATTTTTAGGTTTTGATACACAATACGAGCGAGCATACTCAATAAACTCAACAACTAAGATAGGTGTTGGTCTTATTCCTGGATTTGATTCAGCAATTGCAAATTCATATACGACAAGTATTGATAAAGGAGACTTTAATAGTAGGGCTGCAAATACGGCTGGATTTAATTTTAATGCACCACAGCCTATTATCTTGGTTGTGAAAAAAAATGCATCTGTACTTAAACGTCTTTATAAATGGCTTTGTGCACAAACTTCTGGTAAGAAACAAATATCAAATAAATCTCTTTTGTTAATTGATGATGAAGCTGATAATGCGTCCATTAATACAAAAAAAGATAAGGATACAGATCCAACCGCCATAAATGATAATATTCGTAAGATTATACAACTGTTCAATCGCTCTGCATATGTAGGATATACAGCAACTCCATTTGCGAATATATTTATAGCACAGGACGAAACAGACTTATTTCCAAGGGACTTTATAATAAATTTGCCAGCTCCAGATAATTATATTGGGCCAAATAAGGTTTTTGGCACATCTTCTGAAACTTCTGAAGAAGAGGATGATGTATTGCCTATTGTCATTCCTATTGATGATTATAAGGCTTTTATACCTGATGGACATAAAAAGGATGATAAAAAACCAACAAAAAGTGATATTCCTGAGTCTTTGAAGCTTGCTATTAAATGTTTTATTTTAACATGCGCAATTAGAAGAGCCAGAGGACAGGAGAACAAGCATAATTCCATGCTAATACATGTGTCAAGATATCAGGTTTGGCAAAATGAAATTCGGGATATTGTGAACGAACAGTTCAGGTACTATAAACAAGAAATAGAAGCTAATGATCCCGCTGTTTTAGCCGAGTTTCGGGCTTTGTTAGAAGGAAATGTAAACGGGTGTCCATCGTATAAACAGATAACAGAAAAAATTAAGGGGTCTCCTTCTCTTTCAAAGATTGATCAGGACTTAACAGTTCATAAATGGGATGAAATAAAGCCATTATTATACCAAGCAGTTCAAAAAATTGAAGTAAAATCTATTAATGGTTCCTCTGGTGATGTTGTTGACTACCAATTAAATTCTAAAACCGGTATTTCAGTTATTGCAATTGGTGGAGATAAGTTATCTAGAGGCTTAACGTTAGAAGGTTTATCGGTAAGTTATTTTCTAAGAGCTTCGAAGATGTATGATACTCTTATGCAGATGGGAAGATGGTTTGGTTATCGTCCTGGCTATGTTGATTTGTGCCGTTTGTTTACTAGTAGCGAACTTAATGAATGGTATAGGCATATTGCTGTAGCTTCATCTGAGCTACTTGATGAATTTGATTATTTAGCGGAATCAAGAAGTACTCCAGAAACTTATGGTTTAAGAGTTCGTACTCATCCAGGTTGTCTTCAAATTACTGCTCTAAATAAAATGCGTAATTCACATGAAATTCAGGTATCATGGGCTGAAAGACTTATTGAAACATATCAGTTACCACTGAATGAGGATTTAAAGAATAAGAATCTTGTTGAAACAGATAATTTTCTCAGTAAGTTAGGTAAGCCTTTAACAAAAAACGAGAATTATCTGTGGACTAATGTTTCTCCGGTTGATGTCTGTGAGTATTTCAGTAATTTCAGTGTAGCTGAGGGACTCAGAAAAGTCAACATGGAGTTAATTTGTGAATATATTCAAGAATTAGTATCTAAAGGAGAACTCACAAAGTGGAGTGTTGTATTAATGAATAAGACAACACGGTCGAATGCTAGAGAAACTATAAAGAAGCATACTTTTTGTGGCTCTTATTCTGTATCATGTTTTAATCGTAGCCGTGCTGTAGATTCCAGCAATTATAAAACATACTTCATAAGAAAGAATCATATTGTCGGAAATCCTAGCGATGAATTAATAGATCTTGATGATGATTTATTAAATGAAGCTTTAAAAGAAACAATCGAACTTAATAAAAAGAAAGGGATTGAATGGAAACACACATATCCACAGCCAATAGTTGTTAGGTCGAAGTTTAGACCAATAAATCAACCGTTACTAATTATTTACCCACTTAATCCTGAATATGCAAATGTTAAGGATGAAAATGGTAATATTGTGCCAGGTACAACTATCTTTACAGCAGAAGATGATCCTTTTGTCGGATTTGCCATTTCATTCCCTCACACCAATACAAATTGTGCAGTTTCATACAAGGTAAATATGGTGGCAGAGTATGCTGACATTGAAGATAATTTTGATAATGAAAACGACAACACATATGGCGACTAATATACCAATACAAGTAATATGGAATAGCCTGAAGTCAAATAAGACTTATGGTTTGGTCAAGCAATTGTATAACAGCAATTTAAGTGCAAATATATATGCAATATATAAGTATCCTGAAAATCTTCATGGTATAAGTGTGTCATTTAATCGTAATATAAAATTAGATATATCTTCATTTTCAGGACTAAAGGAGCTGGATATTTCAATAATAAATGATGCCTCATTACCACAGAATCAGATGTTATGCATACAGTTAATAGATTCAGGTAATTTGTTTGTTTTTGCTACCTTGTGCGAAAATCTGATCTCATCTATTGGTAATATATCTGACGAAAAAATCTTAGTTAGGTCAATTCTTTGTCAATTAGAAAAATGGCGAAATCTTTTTGAATGTTCAAAAAAGAAAGAATTGTCAGAGAGTGAACAATTAGGACTTTTTGGAGAATTGACATTCTTGCAATATATGTTACAGGTATTACCCACAAGACAGTTAGATGTATTGCATACATGGATGGGAGTTGAGAAATCAAATAAAGATTTTCAGGGAAATGAGTGGGCAGTAGAAGTAAAGTCATCCATAGGCAGGAAAAATAAGGTGACGATAAATGGGGAAACTCAGTTGGATAGTAATATTTTTAAACATCTGATATTGTGCCATTATTCTATTGAGAGAAATAATGCCAATGGCTTAACATTACCTCAATTAATTGATGCAATTGAGAACTTGCTAAAATATGATCAAATGATTCTTAACTATTTTCGGGCAAGATTAATGTTGGCCGGGTATATGCCAGAAGACAGAACTAAATACGAATTAAGACACTATAATATAAAGAAAAGGGATTTGTATAGTGTGACATCAGATTTCCCAAGAATCGTTCAAGATGATTTAAGAAAAGGAGTACATGATGTAACATATACAATAATGCTTGATGTGTGTGGGTCTTTTTTAATATCTGAAAATAAATTATTACAAATAATAAAGCAACTATGAATTTGTTAGATAAATTTTATTCATCATTTATGCAGGAGATTGTTTCCAGACAGCTTGCAAATGAAGATGGAGAAACTCAGGAACAGGCATTTACACGTTATGTCTTAGACCTATTATCAGAAGCTGGGGAGACAGAGAATGCAGCTGTAGCCTTTGATGAGAAAGCTTTGGGAACCTCGAAGCAACACAAAATCAATGGTTTTGCAATATCTGACAATTATGAAACCATTGATTTGTTTATATCTATCTATGAAGTAGAAGAGCAAGTATATACAGTTCAGAAAAGTGAAGTTACAAGAGCAGCAACTCGCATTACAAATTTTTTTAGAAAAGCTGTTTATGATGATTATGTTAATGAAGTAGCTGAATCTTCTGAAATATTTGAGTTTGCACATACTCTGGCTAATTATGGAGAATTAAAAGACAACTTAATTCGTGTAAATGTAAGTATATTAACTAATGGTGAATATAAAGGAGATATACCGGATAATGCAGAAATATGTGGATATAAAATCTTTTATAGAGTTGTTGATATTAAATACATTTATCAGATTTCTGAAGAATCTCATGTTCCAATTGAAATTGACTTTAAGGAAGAAGGTTTTCTTGTTCCTTGTTTGCCAGCATCATCTGATAATGAAGATTATCAGTCTTTTATCGCCATCATTCCTGGTATTTGTTTAGCTAATTTATATGAGCGCTATGGTGCTAGATTGCTAGAACAGAATGTGCGTTCATTCTTACAATTTTCAGGAAAAATAAATAAAGGTATAAGAGATACTATAAAAAAAGAGCCACATATGTTTCTGGCATTCAACAATGGTCTGGCTGCTACTGCTGACCATATTGAATTGGATGAAGATAATAGATATATAACAAAAATCTCTAATCTTCAGATTGTTAATGGTGGACAGACAACAGCGTCTATTTATCATACATTCAAGAAAGATAAAGCAGATATATCTAAAATTTTTGTTCAGGCAAAAGTTTCTGTTATTAAACGGATTGAGGAGTATAGTAATATAGTATCTCGCATATCCCGGTATGCCAATACTCAGAATAAGGTAAATGATGCTGACTTTACTGCGAATAATCCGTATTTAGTTGCACTTGAGAAACTGTCCCGCTGTGTTTTGACTCCGAGAACCGAAAACTCAGTCAATCAAACATATTGGTTTTTTGAACGTGCAAGAGGTCAGTATAAGAATCTTCGTATGAAAGAAGGATTTACAAAAGTACGTCAAAAGGCTTTTGATCTTAAATATCCTAAAAATCAAATGTTTACTAAAGTTGAATTAGCTAAATATATTAATGCCTATTCTGAAGTGTATGAAGGTAAAAAGCTTGTTATTGGACCACATGTTGTTGTAAAAGGTAATGAGAAAAACTTCGCAAAGTTTATAAATAATAATTTACCAAGTGCACTTAGTAAAATTAATAATATATACTACGAGGATACTATTGCTAAAGCTATATTGTTTAGAGCCATGGATAAACTTTATGGTACAAAGAAATCTGAAACAAATATAGGCGAGTTAAAACAGGTTGTAGTACCATATACAATATCATTGCTTACTATTCTGACAAATAATCGTTTAAATCTTTATAAGATTTGGAAAGAGCAGTCAATTTCAGAGCAACTATCTTCTTTTTTATATGATTTAATGAAACAAGTAAATAATTTCATATTAAAGGAATCGCCTGTTTCTCATTATATAGAATGGTCTAAGAAAGAAGAATGTTGGGAAAAGATTAAGCAGCATACTTGGGCCTATAATATATTAGACATAGAAAAAGATTTAGTTGATGATTCTCAACCGATAATTCGTAAGGAAATTTTTTTCGGAGACAAACAAGATAATACTGTAGAACATGATATGGAGATAATTACATCCATACCTCATCAGTTATGGTCTAAAATTTCAGAATGGGGGCGGGATACAGATAGTTTATCCATTAACTATCAATCTACAGCGATGGATATTGCACATAAACTTAAATTTAATCGTAAGTTTAGTGATAATGATCGGCAAAGAGCAATGGCTATTTATGATATAGTATGTGAAAAAAATATTGAATTATTATTAGAAGCAGACGAACTAGCAAATGTTGAAGCTCCACAGAAAACGCCAACAACTGAAGAAAGTCAAATACTTGAGCTCATAACTATTGAATTAGTTCAAAAGATGGTAGATTGGGATAGACGTAAACGGGTATTAAAGGATTGGCAATGGAAGGTTATGGATGATGTTGTCAAAGGAAAAAGGCAGCTTGATGACCGGATGAAATATGGCTTTTATTCCAATTTAAAGCGATTGCGTAGTAAAGGGTTTCCAGAATAAAAGTTTATGTTGACATGGTAATATGATATAATAATATTACTAGTACTTAGCACCTTGGATTAAAGATTATCAAGTTGTTGATAAATCAATATTTATCTAGATTGCTAGTATTATGGATGTCTACAGTAGTTAGTGTGATTTTAATAGAAGTATGTTTAAAAGATTCATGATAAGTAGATGTCAGATAGATTAACAAAAGAGCAAAGACATAAGAATATGTCTGCTATACATGGCAAGAATACAAAGCCGGAATTACTGGTCCGTAAGTTCTTGTTCAGCAGGGGCTTCCGCTACCGGCTGAACCATCCTCGTTTGCCAGGGCATCCTGATCTTGTATTACGGAAATACAGAACTGTAATATTTGTAAATGGATGTTTCTGGCATGGTCATGACGGATGCAAATATTTTGTATTACCGAAAACAAATTCAGAGTTTTGGAAGGACAAAATCCATAAAAATAAATGTCGTGACATTAAAGAGCAAAAGGAGCTGGCTTCTATGGGATGGCACTGTATTACTGTATGGGAATGTCAACTAAAACCAGCACTTCGTGAACAGACTTTTAAATCACTGGAGTATACGCTTAATCATATTTATCTTGAAGATCGTATAATAAAACCATACAATATATTAGAGAAAGAAAAACAAATGGTGGCAGAGTCCAAAGCAGATGATTACCAATAATAAACAATAAAAAAGTAAAATCTATCGCATGATGTTACAACCATTACTACCAAAGAAACTGTCAAAAGTAGACTCTTCTTTTTCAACAGTAGAAGAATTGAACGAAGTTCTTCATACGGATATTAATAATGGAGAAATTAAAAATATATTCACTTGAAAGGTAATACCGTAAAATTAGACTTACTGAATTTTATAATACAATCAAAAACGATAGAATATTTTAATATCATATGCAAAAATTATTTACACATAAAAATATCAAATATCTTTATAGGCTAAAATGTGAGATACAAGAACTTCCATGGGAAATTTGGACAAATAATGATGTACATGATCCTGACTATGAACAGAAAAGAATACAATTAATTGGAAAAGTTATGCATATACAGAACCACATCAGAGGGTATGTTATTGCTAAGTATGGAGAAGGTGAATTATCTAAAGAATTTTCAGAATATTCATTTTTCACAAGAGGATATATAACAAATATTTTTAATGTGGAAAATAACAAAGTATGGAGTCGAGGGAAAAAAGATTTCTTGTATTTTATTGACAAATTAATTGATTTTACAGAGGCTGAGAATAAATGTGAATCAGTTGATTGGAAAAAAGAAATTGCGAAATGGCTCATGTTTATAACAATTGTGTTAACCTCTGTATTCTTATTGTTTGGTGCAAATGATTTAATAAAAACCATGTCACTATTTGGTGATATAGAAATCAAAAAGAAATTACAGTATACACTTTGTATCATAATGATTACTGCCAATATAATATGGGCAAAGAATTGGAAAGAATTATTGCCTATTACCACGTCATTTATTGGTGCTTTAGTTGGGCTTCAGGTATGAGTAAATCAAAATAAAGAATGTAAAAATGTGCAAGTCATATCAATACATACGTTGTTGATAAATCTTTTCATAAAGTGTATTCTATTAAAAAAATAACAATATTAAATCTACGCTGGTTGACATTTTCTATTTTATAGTGTACAGTGCTTAATAAAATTCTTATTAGAAATTAATGTTACAGAATTAAAAACATTACATTGATTAATAGATGGAAATAGTTGGTCGAATTTTATGTGCCTGATTCTTTGGCGTTTCCTGAATAGTACCTGATTGCATGGAGTAAAGCCATGCTTTATTCTCCTTTTGCCCTTCCACTTCAGTAGAAGACCATAACCAGCATTCACCCGGATTCAGATTAATCGGAGTTCCTCCGACTTGATTTATACACTCATTGATCTGATGCCGGACAGCGAACAGACAAGAGAGTTGCCGTACAGAAGGAATATAGGCTGATTGTCCATAACTCCAAAGATCAAAGGTCCTAACAGCCATAGGTGATTGGACTTCATCATTATTGAACAAAGAATAAGTGTTCTCATTTCCGTCCTCATCAGTCAATGATGCAGAAGTACCCTGATCAATACCAAGACCGTCAGCAAAAGCCAGCGGTTCCATATCGTGAATGTAAACTGCATAACCAAGATTGTCAGCATCAGGACTACGGTTTACATGGAAAACTATGGCAATAGCTTCCTTGTCAGATTGCTTGAATTTGTCCATGGACAATATATTCCCGTCCGAACAGACCACATTGCCAACATGAAGGGAAGATAAAAGGCCGTCAACTTCTTCATGTTCACAATGGCAGGAAGTGAGTATCAGCCCACTCCATGCCAGTAATAAAAATCTTTTCAGTTTCATAAAAGTGGAATTTCAAATGACCTGATTACACATTGCACTTCCTTATCAAAAATGAACCAGTATTCGGAACGGTATGGCTGTCCGTCAGAATCAGTGGCTTCATATTCTATCTTTACCTTCCATCCGCTGAACGGCTTGCGTTCCTGACTGGCTTCATCACCCATAGGCCTCAGTTCACCGGAAACCATCAGAGAGCGGAGGGCCGTCATAGCATCCATCTGACGTTTCATCTGCCCTGACATCCCGTGACATTCTATGTTCGGATTACCAAAATCCGTATCCTCCATAAACCTGCGGCTGATTTTCATCATAGCCACAGAAAGAGCCATCTTCTCCTTCATGGTGACATACTCACGGCCAAAGACAGAATCCGGTTTGCTGATACCGACAATCTTTACGGATTCCGGATTGTCCACCGAAGCCATCAGTGCCTTTCTGGCCATATCCTGTGCCTTATTCCCGCTGTTGCCGGAACAGCCGGTACCCATTCCGAGCAGAACTGCCACAGCAGGCAGTATCAAAAGTTTCTTTCCCTGTTTCATATCTTTACGATTTGAAGTTTGTCAGGAGCCAGACCGAGACGCTTGCGGTAAATGGAACCGTCCTCCCGGTACATCTCCAGTTCGGATGAAGTAATGTTTTTCTCACAAAGTTCCTTCGCCTCTTCTAGTGTCAGCTGATGGCCTCCTATATTCCTCCAGATGGCAAAGGAACACGGTGCTTCCTGATTGCTGTAGTTTGAACAGTTGAAAGCCCTTGTTCCCACACGTACCTCGCCGCCGCAGTGCGGACACCAGCCGATAACAGACTGCATATTGACAGAACCGTCATCAGCAAGTTCCAGCACCGTCGGGAAAGTCTTTCCTTCCTTGGTGGAAAAGCCGTCCAGAAGGATACGGCGTTTCTCTAAAAATTCAGCAATCTCCCCGTCATTCATTTTCCGGTTGCCGATTATGGCATTGATGTTGAGCACACAAGAAGGATGCTCACCTGTGTTGCTTTCGCAGCGATACCCCTTACAGGTCTTCACCACGTTGCCGCCGCAGAACGGGCAGCGTCCTATAATCTTCTTTTCTGAATCCATATTCCTGATAAGTTACATTGTTTGAATTAATTGAATGAGAACCCCCGGTTCCAGTCCGCAACGATTCCTCCTATGATGTTCTTGCCGGACATCACGCTTGCCCATCCTTCCGGGTCAAGAGAGAACCAGAGGTCGTTCCATGAGAGTGTGCGTACCTGCCATGCCAGGATAAAGAGGTCGGTATTAACAGCCTCCAGTCTGGTCAGTACCTCGTTTGCAATGTAGTACCGCTCGGAAGAACTGATCAGGTTTACCTTGTGCTTCTCCTTGCCTCCGTCAGAACCGCCTGTATCATAACTTCCGGAAGTCACCAGCTGCTTCATGAACGGATAAAGCGCAGCCATCTGGGTTGCGGCATCAGCCAGCTCGTCCGAGACGATTGCAGCAATGGCCGTTCCCTTCAGGTTACTGCCGACCGATTTGAGCAGCAGATTACAGTTTTGGGGTATCTCAGTGGTCACCAATTCCCCGGCACGCTTAATCTGATAGAGATTCTGCATGGCACCCTGTGCATTGGAAAGATATTCAAGCATCTTGTCCTCCACACTGTGTACCCTGTCGAGTGCAACCGTTACGGCAGTCTCGGCAGCAATGATTTTCTCGTGTGCCTTCTGGCGTTTGTCATAGATATTCTTCAGTGTGGATGTCTGTGCAAAAACAGCACCCGTCAGTGTCGGGTCTGTCTGTTGTGCAAAAGTGTCCGTACCTTTCAGCAGAAAAACTGCAAGGGCAATCACTACCGTTATTCTTAACTTGATTCTGTCCATATCATTCAGATTTTACGTCCTTTATTCCTTTGTTCGCTCAGATTCTGTTCACGTTCCTCCTTATGAGGTGAAATCACCGGCTCCATCGGTCTGTTCAGCAGACAGTCGTTCCAGTCCTTGAAAGCCTTCGGAGGAAGCCATTGCCCCATGCGGTACCTGATGTTCAGCAGCCTGGCAACCTGGGCCAGTAGGGGATGCTCCATGTCAGGCTCTAATACCTTTCCCTTCGCTTCAATCCGGATGCCGCCGTCAGTCCTGCTTATCTTCATCTGAATATCTTCCTGCAGAGCCATCATGCGCAGTCCGTATATCCTCCCGGCCAAGTCGTTGTCAAAACAGTCGAAGGCACGTGCATTTGGAAAGCGTTCCATGACTCCGGTTATCTGCCTGTCAGAGAATGTGCCGCCCAGTGAAACCAGAGCCGCACTGTCCCCAATCTGTATCCGGTTCATCTGGTAGAAGGCCATGGCATCAAAAGCAGATTCACAGAAGAACACGCTTCTCACATTGTCCGGATTGATACCCGAAGGAACAGCCACCCATGCCGAAGATGACGAATCCGTACCGGCAGCCTTCGACTTGTAACCGCCATGTCCTCTGATTTCATACCCCCTGACTTCATTTCCCTTTCTGTCAGTATATGGAAATCCGATATTGTAGCCTTCAAACTTCCCGTTGTTCCTGTCCCTTATAAGGGAAATAAAAGGTGAAAGAGCCGTTACGGTCACTTTGGACAGTCCGCGCCGGAAAAACAGTCCCGGTATTTTTCCGGTGTCAACCGGCTTCACCTCATATCTGGAAGCGTCAAACACACCGGATGATTTTCCTGCCGATTTTACATACTCCCTGTCCTCCCTGTATTCAGGTTCAGGCATGTTGGCAAAACGTGCCATGACCTTGGCTATCTTCTGCCATTCATCCTTTCCTGATACCGTAAAGGAAGAAAGATTCTCACGGATGAGTGTCACCACATCGCCCTTGGAACCGTCACGCCGGAAAAACGTCTGTGCTGCCTTGTCGTTGGGATGGCTGACAATCAGCGTATCCCTCTTGTTACCGCCTTCACCGAGCACCAGCTCGATGTAGCGTCCGATACCGGCTTTCCTGTCCAGACGGTATCCCAGGGCATATGCAATGTCATCAATCCCCACACGGGATTTCATTTCCCTAAAATTAACCTTGTAGTCACTCATGCTTTCCGATTTAAGATGTTATACAGAATTTCATATACCAAGTCCTGTACCGGCATTCCGGTTCCGGCCCATCATGGTAATCTCCGGTTCGTATGTCTTCCGTGCCGTCATGTTCAGGAAAGCCTCCTTGTCCTTCCAGTCCGTAAGCTGGAAGAATGTTTTGGCCGTTTCCCTGGAAACCTTCTTCAGCCCCAGCTCCACACCATCATATGACGCACGGATGGCATAGTCTCCGGAACGTGTCTTGACTATGGCTGCATTCCTGAAAGGTATCTCCTCGTCCGCACTGACAGGAGTCAGCGGGTCATTCTTTGCCAGATAAGGCTGCTCACCGAGAGCCAGACGCTGTTTGTCCACATGGTCAAGAATCAGGTCGGAAGCCTTGTTAACGTCAGCCATGACCGATACGATAAACTTCGGTTCCTGTTTCAGTACACCAATCCACGAGTCCAGATAGGCAGCCGAGTTGTCCGTTATTCTGGAATCAAAGCCCATGGAATGGCTGATCATGGCAGCCGTAAGTTCCGCCACCAGCTCCTCCTTGGCATATTTCGGGTCACCGAACCTGCCACCCATCTCCCTGTTCAGACGCTCCGGTGTCATGGTGGAGTGAGTCATTTCATGGAGCATGGTAGAATAATACTCCATTCCGCCACGGTAGGTTTCTTCCGGAGAATCACCGATATTGAACTGCGCCTTCATGGGCAGCACCACAATATCCTTTGAGGGAGAATAATAGGCACCGTTCTCACGCTTGTCGGCACGTATCGGACAAAGCCACTGCTGCGTTTCCACCATACGGTCGAGTGCGGCATGGGTGTACATACCTTCCGTATCCCGAAGTTCCGGAACCTTGAACCTGTCCATGAGTTTCTGCATCCTCTCCGGCTGTACTTCGGCCAGATTGGTCTGTGCCACATTGTATACCGGGAATGACTTGATGAAAGGAATTACATCCATATCCTTCTTCTCTTCCTTGCTCATTGCACGGTAATCCTCCGTGCTTATCCTCTTGCCGTGACTGTCCTTTATCATCATATCCCAGTACACCACCGGGAAGGCCTTTTCACCCTTCAGGACATGAGCCTTCAGGTTATGCGCCTGCTTGAAGGTCAGATATACAGGAAGCTGGTAGTTCATGGCTGCAGTATGCATCTGAAGGAAGAAGGAATTGGAACCGGAATAGTTTCGGCCACCCACATTCTGCGGCAGTCCGGCATAACCCGATGCACCGCCAATCCATCCCTGTTTCCATCCGGTATCCTTCATCTGCTGCATACGCTCAATCATCATTGCAGCGAAGCGGTCTATGGCCGCCTGTCCGCTGTTTCCCTGAGAGTCAGTTCCAGATGCCATAGCTGTCGTCATCCATTACCTGACGGTCCATCTGCTCGATGTCCGTCTGTTCCACATAGAACTCGGCCGATTCATCCGAAGGGTCCGTACCGTGTGACCGGCACCATTCCAGATAATCATCTGCATTCTCACTGTCCATAACAAAGCGGAGGAAACCGATTTTACCCTCCTGCAGAAGCTCCACAAGCTCCTCATGATTCATTTTAGCTGACATATAACTTGTATTTTAGTTTTCTGATTATGTTACATTTTCATAGAAGCCGATTTCTCCACCTTTGCGGTGTTGGCGGCAAGCATACCGGTTATTTCCGTATTCAGGTACTTGGCCGCAATCTGTTCCCTTGTGGCCGTCTTGGTCTTGAAAAGAGAATAGCCGTCATCGAAGGAGATATCATGCCGGGAAGTCTGTCCCTTTTCTCCGAGGTCAACCGACACCTTCCATTTGTTGTCATTCCTATCCTTGGCTACACGCACACCCTTGGGGTCAACACCTTCAGGAAGCTGATATTTCTCGTATGCAGATTTCAGATGCAGACGTTCCCCGAAGTTCTTCTCAATAAGCTGGTTTGGAGTGGCCACCCTGTCAAAGTAGGCATTCAGGTCCTGGCGTGAAGCCACGGCAGACATGTTGGTATCCCCAACCTGAACATAGAACTTGTATTTCCCAAAGTCAGGACGCTGCTCGTCCTTCTCCTTATAGACATTGAACTTGTTAACGGTTATGGAACCGTCCGGTCCTGCAATCTCCATCGGCATACGGAAGGCTTCCTCAGATACCTTCGGCATCAGCTTTGTCGGATAGTAGCGTTCCATCAGCTGCGGCACCGTCATTTCCTTGTTCTGATAGGCAGCAAGGTCGGCTGCATCCATCTTCTGCGGCTTGAGCTGCTGTCCGTCAATTTTTGCGGTAAAGTACCAGTCGGCAGGATTGGTGGTACTCTGGTAGGCATGACCATGAGTTACCTTTTCACCGTTGGCCGTCACCATCTGAGGCTCACGAGGCTTGCGTTCCTGGGCTGTCTCCGTTTTCTGTTCGTCCTTCTTTTCGGTCTTTACCTCATTATCCGTCCCGGTCTCAGCTTTGGTTTCGGCTTTGGCCTTCGATTTCTTTTCCCTTGCAGGTTTTACATCAACAGTGCTCTCCACTGTTCTGTCAGGAGCTTCCTGCGCGCCCTGTTCCTTTTTCTTCTTTCCCATATCTGTATTGTTTTGAATGGTTCTGTCATTATTTTCAGCCTTGTCCTGTCCGGCCTTCTTCTTCAAAGGACTGTCCAGTGCATCACAGATTGCCACCCTTATTCCGGAACGTATCAGTCTGGGCAGATAAACGTCAAGTGCCGATTGTGGGAATGATGCAACCTTTACAGGCCTTTTGTAGTCCGGCAACATCCTGTCTGCAATCTCGATGGCAAGCACTGTGGCAGCCTTGACGGCATCCTGCTTATATAGTTCATAGAAACTGTTCCGTCTGAACAGCAGCATGGCATCCGGATGCTTCTTCTTCAGTTCGTTGAACTGCCGTATGATACCGGTATCATTATCTGAATCTGTCTTTTTGGCCATAGGAATCAGTATTAGAGTTTAAGGCTGTTTGCTTTTGTTTCCTTTCGGGATGGAGAGAGTGAAATGGCACGCTCCACAGACTGTTTGTCCACCACCTTCTTATACTCCCAACGGTTCTTGTCTGTCATAACAAGGCCGAGGTATTCAGGATGAATCTCGTCATAGCGGAGTTTCTGCTGCCTTTCCCATTCCTTCATGTCACCCTTGATAAGCTTGAATCCCTGCTGCTCCTTCAGGTCAATGCCGACCGAAACCTTCTCGCCGCCCACATTCAGTTCAACAGGTTTTCCCTCCCGTACCTGCTGCTTCTGCTGCGTACCCAGTTCAATGTCGTTTACCTTCTCCATGTCCTTCAGACGCTGCTCCAGCTTTATGTCTGTGACACGTCTGTGAATGACGGATTTTGTTTCCGGATCAAGCTGGAGATACTGCTGAGTCTTTTCACCGTTTACGTTGACCGCCTTCTGTATTACCTCGCCTCTGGCCAGGCGTTCAGCCTCCTGCTGAGTGAGATTGAGAACCTTGTTGCGTTCCTGGTCCAGTTCGGCACGTACCGGATAAGCTATAAGAGCCGGAGCACCGTTCTTGTCTGTAGTCATCTGTAGCTTCATCGGCATGGTAATGATGCTGCCGTTCCTTGCGTTGATGGATACCTGCATGATGGGAGTCACTTCACCTGCCATCAGTTTCTCCTTCACTTCCATGGGCAAGCTGTCCGCTTTCTCACGGTCGATACCCAGTATTGCCAGTTTCTCGTATGGCAATAAATCGGACTGATTTCTGTTGTGCATTTCCATATTACTGTAATTAAGCTGTTATATTTGCGGTTCTAACCGCCTGAATGCCACAAATGTATTTACGGCAATCCCCTGAAAAAGAAATGCGCAACACTATTCTGATTTTATTGCTACTGATGTTTTTGCCGGTAAGCGTATCGGCACAGTTCTATACGATAACCAGAGATTCGGAAATTCTGCCTACAGAAAGACGAAAAGAGTCTTATAACCGTGCAGCAAAGGATGTTACAGAAGGGAAAAAGAATAAGATGATGGTAAAAGATACCCTGATTGTCGGGCCGGACAATCAGAAAAAATTGGAAAATATCAGCCGGAATAGTGACAGGAAGGCATCCCTAAAAACAGAACTGCAAAAGAAAACAGATGATATTACTAAATCAGAAAATCATCTTCCTGAACTTACCATCCCCAACCTTTATAAAGAAATCATTAGAAACGGAATCCTATATCCCAAAATCGTATTGGCTCAGGCTATACTGGAAACCGGATGGTTCCGTTCATCGGTATGTCGAAATAAGCATAATCTTTTCGGACTTACCAATCCACGTACAGGGAAATACTATGAATTCAATCATTGGACGGAAAGTGTTCGGGCTTATTATACAAAAGTTCAATACAAATATAAAGGTGGTAACTATTTGCTTTGGCTTGATGAGATTGGGTATGCGGAAGATCCGAATTATTTGGTGGAAATTATTAGTATATTGAAGATGTTACTTTAAATAATGATTTCCCCCAATAATTTGAATATATAATTCTAGGCTTATTATCATAAAATAAACTTTGTATTATTTCTTATTGTATCAGCTAGTTAAATATTAATCAAACTTATTTTGAATTCATATCTTAAAATCGTTATATTTACGTTCTAAATAGTTACTTATTATATGGATTCATCAAACATAAACAGCAATCAAGAATATACAGCTTCATCTTTTTTCTCTTACTACAGAGAGAAACGCCCAGAAAAATTTTCCGATACAGTGGAAACATATGATATTCCGTTAACAAAAGAGTTGTTTGAACAGCAAATGAATTTTCTCTCTATACAAAAAAAACAGAGTGCATTTGAAAATTTTATTGTAGCTGTTGCGCAAAGAAAAATAACACCGAATATCAAACCACAAACAGGTCCAGACGGTGGTGGTGATGGTAAAGTAGATGCGGAGACATATCAGGTCTCGGATGATATTTCAGATAAGTGGTACTCAAGCGAAAATACAGCAAAAGGTAATGAACTTTGGGCGTTTGCCATTAGTTGTAAAAAACAATGGAAACCAAAGATTGAGAGTGATATTGAGAAGATTGTTGGGACAAAAAGAGGATATACTCGCGCTCTTTTTTTCTCTAATCAATTTATAAAAGCTAGTACACGTGCTGAAGTTGAGAAAAATCTCACAGAAAAATATGGCCTAAAAGTAGAAATATTTGATTGTCTTTGGTGTGAGAACTCTGTATTTCAGGATAGGTGCATTGATCTTGCTCTTGAACATTTGGGATTTTCTGATGAATACAAGAAACACTCTGTGACTGTCGGACCTAGAGATAAGGCTCGACAAGAAAGACTAGATGAAATTGAAAAAAATATATGGCGTAATATAGAAGGATTAGATACTAGTTACGTCAACGAGCTTCATGAGGCATGCCTTTTAAGCAGAGGCCTTGAGCGTCCACGGACAGAAGTTGAAGGACGATTTAACCGTGCTATGCGAGAATGTGAAAGACATGGTTCACCTCAACAGATGTTTCTTTTGATTTATGATCATGCTTGGACAAGTTTCTTCTGGTACGAGGATATTGATGCTACATATGCTGATTTTCAGAAATTAAAGCAATTTATTGAATCTGACTGTACTGTATTCAGAATAGAGAGACTTACCAATATACTGACTAATTTAATCAATGTTGGAAGGGCTGGATTATATGATTTAGAGAAAGTTAAAACTGAATATAAATATATTAAAATATTTGAGGAACGGCTAAAAACCGAAAATAATAAGCCATCCTGTTTGCTTTTTTTACGTATTTACATTGCGGTACAACAATTAATAGCGCATATCCAACAAAATACTCCTATTGATGAAGATATTGCTACTTTGCGACCATTACTATTAGAATCAGCATCACATTCGGAAATCAGTTTTGAAACCAATTTCAAAATAATGGAAATGCTTTCGGATACAATCGAAGATAATTTGGAATTTGATGAACTGATTGATGAAATGGCGGACATACTTGCTGATAAAAGATCAAGAGTAGATGCTGCAGATTTACGATTCTCAAGAGCAAAAAAACAAATTAATAAAAAGAAATGGAAGTATGCCATCAAGCATCTTGGATTTTGTGTTTATGCCTATGAGCAAGAAGAATATCAAGAAAAACTGATAAAATCTTCAGGTTATATGGGTATAGCACTTAGTAATCTTGATTTGCCTTATAGTGCAAAAGCATATTTATTAAAGTCTGTTTCCTTCTTAATGAAACAATTTTATACTACAGGTGTAGTACCTCACTTGCTAATTACAGTTTTACATGAACTATGTAAAATAGAATTGCTTTTGGGGCGCATAGTCATGTACTGGAACTGGTATGAACTTATGCAGGTAGTAGCATCAAATGGACAATTCTGGAATGAAGATATATTTAAACAATCATGTGAAAAGGATGATGCTTCATGGGCTTGCAGGTTATCTGTAACGGATCTGCGTCATCCTGCAATAGCAAAATTACCTGATGTATTTGAAAGATTAGGTATGGTTATTTGTTCTGAGTATCTTAAACTAATATTGGGATATCCGGATGAGGTTGATAAAAAATGTTTACCAATACTACAAGACGTAGTTGAGCATTCCAGACTTCAAAATCAACCACTTCTTAATCAACTTCTTGATAAAATCAATATTTCAACTGCAGGATACGCATATCTAAAAACAACTGTGCGGAATTTTATTATCACTGTTACTTATGAAAATGACTGCGAGACCCAACAGCTAATAGAAATCTTCCTAGCTTCCATTGAATCTTTCTTTGCGACTTTTGAAAAATTCGAAATAATAGCGATTGATAATGAAATTAATATACGTGTCATATGGTCAACTACACCTTCTACTATGGTACCATTAACAAAAAATTCTGAATATGAATTCAGAATAAATAAGGATGATTTCAATGATAAAAAATGTTGGGAATGTATAGCGATGTTTATTTCAAGTTTGTTATTACGTAATTCTGTCACACAGGAGAATATTGAGTTGATACTACAGTCAAAACAAAATGGTGAACGTCTTATAGATAGAGTTTCCGTACTACAACATACAAAACTTGATATGCGCAATGTTTTGGGTCCAACATTTAAATATAAATTAGAAGATTGGATGCGCAAAACAGATAAAGATTATATTTACAAGGGTTCACATACAGACTTTAAGGAAAGAAGTTATATTAACCATCTGCAATCTGATGTAACAACTGTCAAGATTAATTCAGATATGACCTTGTGGGACGATGCAGGTTGGAAAGGTTGCGGTTTTGTTCATGACGTATATGGGACAATGCCACCTTTTTTTGGTTTAGCTTTTGAAAACTTAGAACGCGGTCAGGCAATTACTTCGGAATGGAGGCCAATAAAAGATAAGGGCAAGCCAAATGTTCGAATCTACATAATAAAAGGGATAGATGCTAATAATCCTGCGTATTATCGCATATGTATCGCTCCTGTATTATCGCATGAAGATAATGAGGAACAAAGGTATATTGCGACAATAACCAGAAAACATACAATGACGCCATCATCCAATGAAAATCTTGCTCGTTTTGAAGAACAATATAAGCGGTTTGGAGGTTGTTGGCTAATGGCTTTTCAGATAACAGAAAATAATAATATCATTATGCCAAACTCATTTGATGAAGCATTCAAATTTAATGATGTTGAATTTAGAGAAGCATACTTGATTGATATTAATGACGATGCACAAATTGCTATTGAACCTGATGATAATCCTTATATCCCAAAAGAAATAGACGAAACAGCTCCAATAATAAGAGTGTTGGAAGGTATGAGGAAAATTATTAAATAAGCACATAATAGGTGTGAAATCTTATAAAAACATGGATAGTAAATGTTTTTATTGTAATCAATGTAATAAAAATTGAGATAAATAGTAGTAATACTATAGAAATAATAAATTCTTAATAGATAGAATGAAAGATTTAAATAACATATACGGGAATCAGCGTGGGATCGATAACACTTTCACCAAGAGCGTAAGGCTACTCTATCTATGTATATGGTGTAGATAGGTGAAAAGGAAGAAATCGGGGCAACAATGGCTACCAAGCTTAAATACTGAAACATTATTAGTGAGGAGAAGTGTCTGGCAAGAACTTTTCTTTATGAAGGATGCTTTCGAATATGTTAAAGATAAGGTAGTTATATATTATTTTTGATAAGTAACTGATATGGATAAGATTCAAGATATAACAAAAATGAAGCAATACGTTCTATCCATTATATCCGATAACTATAATGAAGGTTGCGGTGTAATGGTTGGAGATATGTTTATAACAGCAGGTCATGTGATATCTGAATGTGAAAACCCAAGGATTAGATGGAATGGTAAAAGAATAGCTTTGATTAATCCTATAGTTTTCCATAATGATGAAAATGATTCTGATGGGTATGATATAGCTGTATATTCTGTTCCAAATGCCAATAGTCCGCTGGTTCTTTCTGATGTTGTTCCAGAAAAAGGTGATGTGTTGAAAAGCTGTAGTTGGCGAATGTTAGGAGAAGAATATGTAGAGTGTAATACTGTAGTAAATGGATTAAAAGATGGGAATTACTATGCATCTGAGACTGATGAACAGCTTAAATCAGGAAGTAGTGGTAGTCCTGTATTTCTGAATGGAGAAGTTGTAGGGATATTATGTGCTGGAAATTGTAATGATGATAATACACCATGCAACACAGAATGGCCATTAAGTTTATGTGTATTCTTATCCTCAAAAGTAATTTTAGAGTTATTAGAAACGAACTGATTTCAGTAAACAGTAAAAATGGAAAAGATAACGATAAATACAGACGATGGTATAAGTGTAGAAGCTGGTGCACCGGTTATTGTGTCAGCAAGCCGTGCTACAGATATACCTGCCTTTTATGCAGACTGGTTCCAGGAAAGGCTGCATAAAGGATACTCAGTTTGGAAAAACCCTTTCAATGGGGTAAAATCTTATGTGGCATACGATAAGACAAGGCTTATTGTATTCTGGTCAAAGAATCCAACTCCACTTCTTAAGACAGGAGGTTTATTGGACTATTTAGATAATAGAGGCATAAATAGCTATATCCAGTTTACATTGAATGACTATTATGAAGAGAAACTGGAGATGGGTGTACCATCATTAAGTAATAGAATGGATACATTCAAGAGGTTGGTTGATAGATTAGGATATGGAAAAGTAATATGGAGATTTGACCCATTGATATTAGCCAAAGGTTTGATAGTAGATGATCTCTTGGAGAAGATTTACAATATAGGAGTCAAATTGAACGGATATACAGAGAAACTTGTCTTCAGTTTTGCTGATATTTCGTCATATAAGAAGGTACAGAACAATCTCTATAATAACAATATTCAGTATAGAGAGTTTTCACAGGAAGATATGATAGAGTTTGCTACTGGGCTCGTGGATATGAACAAGGAATGGAAACTCGAGCTGGCTACGTGTGCAGAAAAGATAGACCTGGATATGTTTGGTATCAAGCATAACAAGTGTATAGATGATGAATTGATGATAAAGTATTTCTCTGATGACATGCTGCTGATGAACCATATAGGTGTAGAAGTTACGAAGGATATATTCGGAGAGATTAGTGTTGAATATAAGAAAAACAAGAAAGATAAAGGTCAAAGGAAAGTCTGCGGATGTATAGATAGCAAGGATATAGGAGAGTACAATACATGTCCGCATCTTTGTGAATATTGTTACGCAAATTCGAGCAAGGAGATTGCTAAACAGAATTATGTGAAACATAGAGAAAATCCGCATAATGAAAATATAACCGGTAGATAAAGGAATGAGAGAATACTATGAACATATAAAAGCGAAAGCATCTCTTTCTATGCAAGATGTAATAGAAACATGTAGAAGTTTAACGCCTTCAGATTATAAGACAAGACCATATAGATATCCAGATCTTCATAATGGTGTTGCTTTATTAGACAATGAAGATGCTTTAAACTGTTATATTGCTGCCTATGGGGAAATGCATATGATAAAATGCAGATCAGCTTTACAGAACTTTCCTTTTGATAATATATCAGGCAGTATTGAAATTGTTGATTGGGGATGTGGGCAAGGTATTGGTTCAATGTGTGTTGTTGACTGCTTTAAAGAACATGATTTACTACAATGGTTAAAACAAATAACACTTATAGAACCATCAAAATTTGCATTGGAAAGGGCAGAAATAAATCTTACAATTGCAACTAATGGTGCTGTATGTATACAGCCAATACAAAGTTATTTACCTGGAGCAGGAAAAGAAAATGAAATTCATGAATTAGGTTACAGATATAAAAATGTTATTCATATATTTTCTAATATACTAGATATTGATAGTATTGATTTAGGTAAACTGGCAAATATTGTAAGTGATAAAAGCAGAAATAATATTATTCTATGCATCGGGCCTAAAAATAGTAATGCATATAAGATTGAACAGTTCTGTAGTATCTTTGGTGAACAGGATTATTTTTCTAATGTAGACGATTCCCAATATGGAAAAACATCAGACACATTTTATACGTTTACATGTAAAACCAAATGTTTTGTTTACAATGGAAATCCTTTAAATGTAAATAATATTGAAAATATTATGGTACCGGATTTTACAGACAGTAAAAATACGGTATATAATGAATATGATCCACGTCTTGCAGTTCAGAATGGTATTATATCTGAAGAATTACGCTTAATATACTTGTATTTATTAAATCAGATTTCGCCCAATGACATTATTCTCATAAAACAAAAAATATATGGAAAGAAAGCTGACTTGGTATTGATATGTGAGAAGAAAGGGATATTGATAATAAACATCTGCAATAGATTTTTAACAAAATCAGATGTGTTTGATGACGTTAACGAAGAGAATGAACACGAAGAGAATGATATTAATCCAATTGAGGACGAAAATAATATATTTATAAAAGACATCGTAGAAACACGTCTTGAGTTTTTCAGACAAAATGAATTATTATTCAAAAAAACAGAAGAGGATAAGAAGAATTATTCATTGGTAAAAACTGCTATTTTTTTTACAGAAAATACGACTGAGGAGATAAAAGAAATATTTGAAAAAGAAGATACTAAATATATTTCTTTGTTAGGTAAGGATGTCATAAATAATAAAACAAGAATGATGTCTGCATTAAATTGGTTGAATTTAAATCAAGAGCGTGAGTCTTTCGATAAGCAGTTGTTTTATAGTCTATTAAAAGAATTAACACCCAAATGGCATTCTTACAGACAAGGTAAATCTATAAATTTAACTACGATACAAAGGAATCTTTCACAAAGTATAGCTAAAAGGAAACAAAAAATTAGCGGTGTTGCAGGGGCTGGTAAAACACAAGTTCTTGCAACTAGGGCTGTAAACGCCCAAATTAGAACTGGTGGTAATATACTTATTTTGACATACAATAAAACTTTATCCAACTATTTACGATATCGCATCAATGATGTAAGAGCTGATTTCTATTGGAACAAGCTACATATTAGTCACTATCACCATTTTTTTAAGGAACAGGCTCAAACTATTGGGAAACATGTATATTTTAATTCGTTTGATGATACAACTTTTTTTGATAATAAAGAAAATGATATAGAGCATTTTGATGCCATATTTATAGATGAAGTTCAAAGTTATAAAAGTGAGTGGCTTCAAATTCTTTATAATAAATTCCTGAAGGAAAATGGTGAGTTTGTGGTTTTTGGAGATCCTAAACAGAATATATATAATAGAGATACTGATTCAAATGGAGATATTCGTATAGGAGTTATTGGAGGAGAATGGAATCGGCAATTAAGTAAATGCCACAGATTTGCAAACAATCAATTGACAAGTTTAGCCAAGAAATTTCAAAATGATTTTGGTTTTATAAATGCTGACAATTTTGAAAAAGCAGAATTGCTCCAAGATGGTATGTTTACTTGTTTAAAGTACATGTATAACAATTCAGACATAAATATAAATAAGCTGACACAAATTATATCTAGTATATTAAGAATTGAAGGCTTTGATGTCAATGAGACTGTAATTTTAGGCCAAAATTCTATTATCCTAAAAGACATAGAATACAACTATCGGAAAACAACAGATGAGCCAACCATAACAACATTTATACCAATAGATGAAAAAAATAAATTAAAGGATGACTCTGTAAAGAAGTTGAAATTTACTATGATGGATAGAGGATTAAAATTCTCAACAATTCATAGTTTCCAGGGATGGGACGCAGCAAATGTAATTATATTATTACAACCTGAAGGTGATGGTAACGGTTATACAATAAATAGCTCACTAAATAAACCAGAAGTAATATATACGGCAATAACGAGATCAAAGCAAAATATAGTAATTATAAATAATGGAAATACGTTATATCATAATTTCTTTAAAAGGAATATGATTAATGAGGACTACACAAATAAATAGAAAAATAATGGATAATATATATGGAAACCAGTGTGGAAGCGACAATGCTTTCACCAGAAAAGCAAGGCTTCTCCAGTCTATGTACAGAGTGGAGATAGGCGAAGAGGAAGGATTTGGACCTACAAGAGCCTCCAAGCGAAAGTATGGAAACATGATAAGTGGTGGTGAGGTGTCCGGAAAGAACTTCCTGATGAAGGAGACTTTCGAGTATGCCAAGGAAAGAGTGGCCAACAAAAGGGAAAATGAGACGATAGACGGGTTCAGACTGTTCAACAACCTGCTATCGAGCCAGCCGATGGCATTCAACCTGTTCCATCCCCTGATGTTACTGTTGAAGCAGGATCCGGCAATGGTTACGCTTGCCGTGAGGTCAGTCTTCAGGAACTACCCGGTATTTGAGGTGACAGAAATCGGTTTGGAGTTTATTCCTACACCGATTGAGAACTACACGAACGACAAGTCTGCAATGGATGCGTATATCCGATTCGTGGATAACAAGGGTGGCAAGCATATCATCGCCATCGAGACGAAATATACGGATGTGCTCGGAGTGAACGAGGCCAGCCGTTGTGAGGAGCAGAAACAGATGCTCGTTGATACCGGTCTGTTCAGCGCAGACTTTGAGAAACTGCTGATGGGAGATAAAGTAAAACTTACGCAGATTTACAGAAACCTTTTGCTTACAGAGCGGTATAGGATGGTCGAAGGGCTGAAGGATTCGTATTCTGTAGTGCTTTCGCCGAAGGAGCATCCGTCAACCGAAGAGGAAATCAGTTCGGTAACGAGGTACCTGAAGCCGGAGTATGAATACAAGCTGAGTGATGTTACCTTGGAGGACTTTGTGGATGCGATGATACAGTATCTGCCGGAGTATTATGCTCATGTCTATGAGAGGTTCAGGGGGAGATACTTAGAGTTTGGGAAGGTGGATATAGAACTATAGCAGAACAGATAAGAAAAAGTAATAATATGTTACATAGTACATACGCACATAAATATACTTATGAGGATCCTAAAACTTCCTCTGTTTTCGAGAACCTTATGTTGTTGCCAGATAATGTATTTTGGCACATACTAAAGTCTTCTTGTTTCTATAATGAAAGAATGTTGGTTAATTCAGGTAAATTATTATCTTATGAGTTTTGGTCACATTGGGATAATACTGGTACAGATAACAATACTTATGTAGAGCCTGATTTATTTATACGTTTTGAAGAATTTGATGTAATTATTGAGGCGAAATACGGAGATTATGGTGGTCAGTATTTGAAACAATGGACTCAGGAATTAACAGCATATGATAATGAATATGGAAAAGAAGAAAAGCCTGTAATATTCATTGCAGTAGGAGGTAATATGTCAATGGATATTGAAGAGATAAAGGTACGTAGTAGAAAGCATTTAATTTTCAAATGCAATTGGCTTTCTTTGTTAATAGCTACGAACAAATATAGAAGCGAATTGAAAAGGATTAGTGTTCCTGATATGAATATTTCAGCTACACTGCGTTTACTTGATAATATAATACTGGCCTTCAATATAAATGGTGTGTATAATATAGACTGGTTCAATACCATGGCAACGGAAAAGAATATAATAAATTCATCTTCAATAGATAACTTAAAAAAATACTTTACGATATGAAAAAAGAGATTGACAATATATTCGTTGATGTAAGAAATGCATTCAGACTGCTTTCAAGATACCAGAAACGTATACTTAACATAGTAAATTATATCAGAGAACAAACACCATATACTGATATGTGGGGAAGCAAGAACTGGTATAGTGACGAGATTAAAAATAGAAGGAACAGCCCAGACAAGGAATATGCAAAATTGAATGTCTTTAAGGATATGTGGGGGCTAGACTTTCTGTATGGTCATTTCTTTGAGTATTATTTCGGAACTACAAAAATAGGGAAACATACTGTAGAAATGTCAGTATTTCAGGTTTCTGATGATGGATATTTTATATCCAATGATGAGAATAAACATATGACAGATGTTTCTTCATATGCCAGTTCAGAAGTATCTCATTCATATATAGTATTCAATGTTTCTGTATATACTACCAAATTCTCACAATTATGGTTAGGTGATCCGAATCGACCAAATGAATCACAAAAAGATTTCTTGACTCGTTTTTTGGAGTCATCAAAAGATACAATTATAACTTCAACAGATAAGGAACATTCCATTTTAAAGAAATATGAGATGCAACGCTTTGCATCACAATCAGAGACGGATAAGGTAATATCAGATTTTGCTAAACTTGTGAAGGACAACACGGGTGTAAAATTCTTTAAGGAGAATTTTTATAGAAATGATGTCTTATGAAGAAGTAACTCTTATTAACCTCCATAAAAATAAATAGTGAACTTTTGCTAATCAACATGCTGAGTGCTGTTTCTTTATAGGATTTAGTGGATGCTATGATACAGTATCTTCCGGAGTATTATGCTCTGGTTTATGAGAAGTTCAGGAGAAGATACCTGAAGTTTGGAAAGGTGAATTTGAATTTGTAATTTAAATATGAACTTTAATAAAGCTAATATGATGAAAGGAAAAGATAGGTTTACATCTGCTGAAATAGTAAAACTAAGAGAATTGATAACAGAACGTCAAAATGCTCCAAGAAATAGTCAAAAACAGTTACGTAATAGAATGCGTAAAATAGGTTTTTTCGGAAGGGATGATTGGGGAATAATAGATTGTACTCTTGATGATTTAGATGAACTCATTGATACCGGGAAAATAAAGATTATAGATAAGACAACATCTACAATTATTACTGATAAGAGTAAAAGTAAGAACGCCATTATTAACCAAGGAACTAATAAAAATAAAGATTCAAACTGGATTAATAGAATCGATTTTGGGGAAATAGAATCGTTTAAGAATGAAGGATTTTATGGATTTGTTTCGGTTAAAAGTTTATTGAATAATTATTCGCAAATACCCGCAATAAGAGGAGTATATATGGTGTTACGTATTATTACAAAAGAACCATTCTTTTTAGATAAAGGTAGCGGTGGATATTTTAAAGGAACAGATCCTAATGTAGCAATAAAAATCTTACAAGAAAAGTGGGTTTATAATACACCTGTACTTTATATCGGTAAAGCTGGAGGAGAAGGTAAAGAAGCTACATTAAGAAGTAGAATATTGCAATATCTAAAATTTGGACAAGGCAAACCTGTCGGACATAAAGGAGGACGTTATATTTGGCAGTTAAGTGATGCAGAAGAACTGTTATTTTGCTGGAAACCTTTACCAACAGATGAACCGGAAGATGTTGAATCAATGCTGATATCAGAGTTTAAACATCAATATGCCGGGAAAAGACCTTTCGCAAATCTGAATAAATAGAATGAAATGTACAGGGTAAAAAGCATAGAAACCGTATTTGGCTATGCTTCCCTGTACAAATCCTCTTGTTCCGTCATATAGATAAATAATCATGCAGGACATTACAGCACCTATCACTCCATAGTGCATCATGAAAACAAATGTGCAAAAAAATTGCATACCTCTACTATATGGGAAAGAGTGACCATATACATTAAAAAGATAAAATATAACGATAACAATAATCCCTCTCCATTCATAATCCACTCCAAGCCAGAAAGCGAGTCCGGCCATACCAAGCGTCCAAAGGAATCCTAGTACCATACTACGTTGCAGAAGATTTTCAAGAACCATAAGCGTGGCCACACCCAATGCAAGCGTAAACATCACATTATGTGTCCCGTCAGCACCATTCAGTAGAAACCAGGGTATTTCACTGATTACGGCAAAGCCCAGCAGAGTAAAGAAATACCTGTACCTGCTTCTTGTATGAATAAACCCTTCCGCTATCAGGAAGGCAAACACAGGAAAAGCGATGCGCCCGATACAGCGCATCGTTTCGTATAATACGGTACCGTGCTCCATCAGATAGAGAGCAATATGGTCTATCACCATGGAAATCATGGCAATGACTTTCAGGGCACTGCCGCTAAGTCCGAATGCCGGTTTTAAGGTCATATTCATAAATTACATATTTAACTGATACCGAGAAGTTCCTTTACCATATCCTCCACTTCCTGGTTCACACGCTTGAAGTTACGGTTGAGCAGGATTTCCTTCTCTTTGTCGTTCTTGAACTCATAGATTTTGGGTAGAGCCACATAGTGTTTTTCCTCGTCCTTAATCTTTTTCATATCAAAGTGTGTCTTGCAGAAATACTTGGTGGTCTTGAACTCTTCCGACTGCTCGATGTCAAAATGGTCAAGCATACTGTCATCGGTAGCCGTAAAGTCACGTGCCGCCTGTCCGGCCAGCCAGCCTGTTGCCATATCCGCAATCTTGGCAGCAGGAACCAGAAAGTCCATCTTCTCAGAGATTGTGGTTGATACCTTGTGGTCGTTGATGGAAATGGAACGTGAAGTCTGCTTTGCCTTTCCGAACACATCATTCTGTGCCCACTCCAGCGTCTCCTTGTTTCGTGCTGCACCCATGAAGATATTACCGCAGGTGGTGATAATCTTCTGCATACCGACCTTGCCGTAATCTGCCTCCAGCTGCGGAAGCTCCTGGAAACCTAAGGTCACGGCAACCTTGTTGGAACGTGCCGTACCGATAAGACGGTCTATCTTGTGAAAGTACAGTGTCGGAAGCTCATCCACTATGATGCTTACCGGGATATTGCCCTTTGAGTTCACCCTTGTAATCAGTCGGTTCAGAACCAGGGCATTAAGAGAACCGATAACCTGTTCCTTTTCCGGGTCATTGGCTATTACCAGATAGCTCGGATTAGCCTTGTCAGAAATCTTCAGGTCGAAATCATCCCCGGTGAATACCCAGTATGCTTCCGGAGACACAAGACGTGCGGCGTTCACACGAAGCGTACCGACCATACCTTCCAGCTGGTCATTCGCCTTGTTTTCATAAGCACTCTTGAAAGGAGCCATCAGCGAAGCAATCCTGTCATCCTGCATCAGGATATTGAATACCTGGTCGTATGGCCTTCCCAAGAATGAAAGCACATGCGGCATATCCGAGAACTCGCCGGTTACAGTGTCCGGCTCCACCTCATTGCCATGCTCGTCCTCATACCAGCACCTCTGAATCAGTATTTTCCTGCCTGTCCTGTCCTTATAGCTGTATCCGTTCAGGTCAACAAACATACGGTCCTCGTCAGTCGATACGTCATTGCCGTTCTCATCCACGAAATCAAGCACCACATTGCCGTCCTTGTCGATGGCATTGAAGTCATCCCAGTTGCGTATGACAATCTCCAGTTTCTTTCCCTCCAGTGATATGAAACGCTTCAGTTTCCTGCCGTTCCTGAATCCTACCGGATGGAAGTTTACAAAGAAATAGATGATGGCAGCCAGGAAGTTTTCCGCAGAATTAGTGAAGAATGCTTCTGATCCGCCCTTCTTCTCTCCACCTCCCTTGTTGAGCGAGGCCAAAAGAGTAGCCGCCGTTTCAGAAGCGGCAGCCAAATCCGGGATATATTTCCGCTGAATCGGATTGATACGGTTGGAGTATTCCACATCGGTAAAATTTACTATACGGAATCCGCAGTTCTGAGGCAGTTTACCAGCTTTCCTGTTCTTACAGTACTGATAGAAAAGCGTCTGTGCAAGTGTCGGAAACTTGAAGTCATATACCATCATGGCAAATCCCTTTGCTGAATGCTGCCTGATGAACGGGTCAATGATACCGAAAGACTTACCCGAACCCGGCGTACCCAGTACAATCGTGCCACGGAACGGATTGATGATATTGATCCATCCTTTGTGCATTTTCTTTTTCCAGTAGTATATCATTGGAATGTTCACCGAATAATCATTGCTGACCAGTGTTTCAGACTGCTGGAACGATTCGTTCTCAAAATTGAAACGGTCCTCACCAACCTTGTAGTTGTAATACTTGGCAATACCGTCCAGTCCCTGATGTACCAGCATGGTACCGACTACCGAACAGACTGCATACATAAGCTTGTTGGCAGGAAATCCCAGCCAGCTGAATCCGAAACTCATGCCGTGGAATACAAAACAAAGCCCTACAAGTGTCAGACCTGCCAACACAGGATAGATGACCATTGTCCTTACATTGAACTTCAGTGACTTTTCTGCTTTTGTACCGATACAGACAACACAGATGCATATCAGTTCGGCCACCTTGCATCCCGATACGGAATTGAATACCCTGAACCGTGCCAGCAGGTCGAGTACGAACTGTGTAACCCTGTTGTCTGCCGTAACAGGCAGATTCATGATGATTTCAATAATAAGAAAGATATAGATGCAGCTCCTGAAGTAGTTGTACATCTGCTGCTGTTCCCTTGTCTCCTCAAATGCCATACGCTCTAACTGTATATGAATTTGCTAAAATGGAACCTTTAGACCCAACAGCAGACCGTTGCGGAAGGTATCCCCATGCAGGAAGTTCACATTGTTCTTCTGTATGACAGAGAACTCCAGTCCGCTGCGGAACACATAGCTGTATTCAAATCCGGCCTCCAGTCCGAAGAAGAACTTCTTCTGTAGCGCACCGAACTGAGGCCCAAGACGAAGGCGCATCATGCCGTTCTTGTACCGTGCCAGACGGTGCTTGTAAACCATACCGCCATCCCGGAAATATCCTTTCCAGAAATTGTGACATACCGGCTTCTGCCAGTGATTCCCGACCTCACCGTATACTTCGACCGCATTTCCGTATGAAAGCGGATACTCATAACCCAAAGTGGCATTCAGCGTACTTGGAAAAAGGAATCCGGCATTGACGGAAACCTTTCCGGTCTGTGCCGATGCACCGATGAATGCAACCGAGCAAAACAGAATGAACAGAATCTTCTTCATGGCCTATCTCTTTATGGAATGATCAATAAAATAGTAGGGGTAATAGTCGGCACCGTCCAGAATATCCGAGTCGAAGCCGTCCGCATTGAGAATGTCCTCATACTCGATGGTCAGTACCACCACACGTCCGCTTATCTGGTTCTCGGAAATCTCCAGACGGAGTACCTTCTCTTCAGGGAAAGTCAGTTTCGGAATCACAAGTACATTTCTGTAGTCCTTTTTGAACTTACGGGTGTTGTTCATGGAGAATACCGGAGTAAGCTCTATGGTCTGTGAGTTAGTTGCCTTTGTTTCCTTTTTGTCAGTAAGTTTTACCCTGATTTCTTCAATGTCGTATGCAATTCTGGTCCTGTTCTTCAACGTATAGTCCAGAAAGAAATAGTCACCGATGGAATAGATATTGTTGATGTATGCCCTGATTCCGTTTTTATTGGATACAATCTGGTTGAACTTTCTCCTGCTTCCATAAACAGCCCAGGCATATCGTGCAATCTCGGCCATCGGCATGGAAACCTCCGGATTGATATAGGACTGCGTCTCATTGTAGGATACATTGTAGATGGTAGAAGCATATTCGGGTGATTCGGTATAGAGGATGTCATACTGTGCGATATGACGCTCACCGATAATGGTGAGTGTACCCAGCAGTTCGTTTTCGCTGTAACCTTCAGATGAAATGGAATCATTCTCCAGATAAGGCTTGATGCGGACGATATTGTCCGTACACTGGTTGCCTATAATTCTAGTAGTGGAAATATCCACCATTTTGATGTTTTCCGGCATGACAATGTGCGTGGTCACTTCCCGGTTGATGTATATCTTCTCGTTAGCCGACAGATGTACGGCTATGCCTGTGATAAGGCATATTATCAGAAAAATTCTGGTTTTCATATTCTACTATTATATTTTGATGATGACATTAAGATTTATATTGAAAAACTGTACTTATCTTGCATCCTCCGAGTTTATCAGATAAACGATGGTATTGTACTTGATTTTCGCCTTGTTCTTTCTGATATTGGAAGATATGGCAGAAGTTGCAGAGTTATACATGTTCTGCAGTGACTGGAGTGCAATGGCCTCCGTGGAAATACCTGTACCGTAACCGTCACTGGATTCAAAACTGATATTCTGCTGTACCGTATTGGAACCTGCATCCTTCATAAAATCACGGAATGCCGATTCAGGCACATAGAAACCTTCCATACCGTCATTGTCAAATACAGAAAGCTTAACCTTGATGAACCTGTCGCCGACAAGAATACTGGTTATGGAAGCCCTGACACGCTGCTGTCCGAAACCTGTTACCGTTCCATAGAGGTAAGTTCCCTTTTTCAGCTTTGTACCGCTTACCGTCACATCATCCAGAAGCTTAAACCGCAGACGTGTGCCTTCATGAGCCTTTGTAGTCTGGTCAATCATGGCACGTATCAGTTTGTTCTCGGTAAATTCATCCGGAGCAGTAACCGTATTGAACCTGTCGGCATTCGTATCATCGGACTTGATTACCAGACTCGGACGGTTGCGTTCCCTTTCCTCCTGACGTACTCTGGCTATGGAATCAGCCCTGTGCTTTCTTTCCGCTTCCTCTGCTTCCGGGTCTTTGATACCCAGTCCGCTTTCAATGGCCTTCTGCCGTTCATAGCTCCTTCGCTGAATCTCTTCAAGGTCACGTGCAAACTCGTCCTGTGAGGAATAGCCCATGCCTCCGTAACCCGTTCCACCGTTTTCCGAAGGCCCGTTCCCGTAAGCATATGAATTGATATGCTTACGGGATTCTGCAAGCGAACGCTCCAGTTCTTCAAGCTCCTGCTGCTGCCGCTGTCTTTCAGCTTCAGCTGCATCAAGACGGTTCAGTTCCTCCTCGCTGTATCCGTGTTCCAGTTCCTCCTTCTTCTGTTCTTCCTCTCCGATACCACTGACGGCTGTGAAGGCATCCTCGTCACCGAAACGTCTGGACATCTCATACATCTTGTCTCCGGCTTCCTCGGCATTGGCCTGGGGAAGTTCCATGTTGATACGGTCTGTAGCTACCGTTCCGGCAGTCTCCTCACCGCCGGAGAAGGTCTGCATCACAAAGTATACCAGTGCGCACAGCGGAACGAATATGACCAGCGGAAAGATATACTTGGGCTGTTTGAAATTAATCTTAATCATGGGTTATCATTGTTTTTAATGGATTTGACTATATTTTCCAGCTGCCGGTATTTGAGGATGATCCGCAAGGAATCCTCACGGCTCTTTACAGGTATGGCAATCATGGAGTCCAGTTCATGACGCAGTAACTGTCCCTTCACCGTCATGTCCGTCAATACACTGCGGTGAATGTCCTTGTTTGCCTGGATGGTACGGAATCCCTGAAACACCGGTTCCATACCGGCAATCGAACTGACATCCGGTTCACTCTGTTTTCCGTTGCCGGAATCTATGGCTACGGTACTTACAAGTAGCAGAAGCAGTGTCCCTGCCACACCTGCGAATGTCGTTTTCGGATGCTTTGCCGCCCATCTGTTGGCCAGTCTGATTCTTGCGGACAGACGGTATCTTGTACCGATGACACCCAGTTTGGGCTGCAACCACGACCTGACAAGCAGATGCGTTTTCAGACGGCTTTCCCGTATCTTTTTTCTGAATGATTTCATAATATCAGTATATCAATAGTCCAAATCCTTGTTTTCAATAGTCCTCCAGCCGGTAATGAGCAGACCGTGGGGATTGTTCCTTGTCCTCGGTACGGACTCGATGTAACCTGTTGTCACCATCGAGCGTCTGATGTCCCTGGTCCTGCGCTTGATAAGTTGCGTACCGTAATAGGTAAACTTCCGTTCATGTTCGTCAAACTGAATGGAGTCACACATGATGGTGCAGACAGCCGAAGAGGAAATGATGTCCGAGTAGAAACCGTTCTCGTCCATGGCCTGTTTCTGTTTCAGCGCAGTCCCGTCAGCCATATACATCGCTTTCCCTACCGTCCATTTGATATAGTCGTTGTCGGGCGGCAGGTTGAAGAAATATTGGTGGAACAGCTGTATGTGCGCCTTGGCCTCCATGGTGAAGTTGGCTTCCAGCCGTGCACGCTCGGCAAGAAACGGAATGTCTCCGTCAAGTACATAAATCTGCTGCCTTTCCTCATTGACCAGGGAAATGCAGCACCAGACCGTAAAGGCACAGATGACGGTGCAGCCTCCAATTACCGCAAATACCGTCATCATGGCCAGTCTGGTTTTCTGTGCAAGGGATTCAATAAGCATATTTTAAAAAGATTTGAAGTTATTTGACTAATGACCTGACAGCCGAACCTGTTCCTCTCATGGCAGAACCTGCTGCACCTCCGGCCATGGCACCTGCAGCCGAAGTGATGCCCATTGCAGCCGAACCGGCAACGGAACCCGTACCCGAACTTACACCTCCCGGAATCAGCCATGAAGCCACTTCAGGAACGAAGCGTATGATATAGGCACCCACGAGCATACCCATGGCATACATACAGTTGGAACCTATTCCCTGCAGTCCCAGTGCGCCAATCTGTTCCCATGAGTTTACCGAGCCGTGCAGCAGGTGGTCGTATGCCACCAGATCCTGCTGGAGGTTATAAAGAAGGATGAAGTCTATATAATAGATGCACATATAGGTCACGAATCCCCATAACGAGAGGGAAAGGAACTTGGACATCCACTGGCTCCAGGCCGAGTTCCATGGCGGTGCCAGCGAGAGGGCAAACATGATCGGACAGAATATCATCATGATGGCCATGAAAATCCTCTGTGCCACGAGCATCCCGTAATACGACATCTGGAAAATCAGTTCCCCGACAAAGCGTATGACATCGTTTATCCATTCACTGACCTTCGTCTCAGCCGCCACGGCAGCCCTCTGTGCGTAGTTGTTGATGGTCGAGCCCAGATTCTCCACATTATATATCAGCTTGTCCCACCAGGCTGCATCCTGACCGATTTCGGCCACCTGCTTTGCCGTGGCTATGGAGTCCTGTACGGTTCTCAGCCTGTCGAGATATTCACTCTGTTTCTGTGCCACCTTCAGCTCGAAGGCCGCCACTTCCTTGTTCTTTGCCTTGGCCATAGCCCATGTAGCGGACTCCAGACTCTTTCCCGGAACCTGCAGAGCCGAGCATATCCATGAAGAGGATGAAATACACAGGGAAATGCCGATGATGCGCAACTGCTTCATGACATCCATACCACGCCTTCCGAGCATCATCATCCAGCATTCGTATGAACCGACACACAGGGCCAGGCACAGACCGAGAGCCTTTGCCATTGAAACGGCATCACCGAGAACGGCCACATTGGGAAATGTCTCCATGGCCGTCAGCAGCTTTTCCAGACTTTCGTCAATGGCCGGAAGTCCTATTGTCAGCGGAATAAACAGTAAATTCATGATTGACTATATTATTTGTTTAATATTATTACTTAAATTATTATCAATTATAGAGAGTGTCTAATAGTGTGTAGCGGCAACGGCACAAAGGTGTGCAGTCCTGTTGACCAGTTCTGCCATCCTGGATTTGGCTTCCTCGTATGCCTTCTGCCGCTTGGCGTTCTCCAGCCCATAACCGACACCGGTTTTGTGTATATAGGCTATATCCGCACAGAGTATCTCATTCTGGCGGCTCAGCTCGTCCACCTGATAGCGGAGCTTGCCGTCACTCTTTTGCATACAATAGAGCAGTCCGTCCGTAATACAGTCCTGCATACGGTTGAACTCGTCCTTGTAAGTGGCATACATCAGGTCAACATTTCTGTCAGCCTCCCTTGCCAGTTCTTCCTTATACAGTTCCTCGATATATTTGCGCTCACTCTCCACCTTCTTGATTTTCTGCCTCTGCGTCTCTTCGGCAGTCACACGCACCGGCATGATACGTTTTACATCAGACTTTGGTTCCTTGAAACGGACACGGAATCCGGAGTTGAACCAGTCCCATTTCCAGTACATTTCCGCACCGGAATATTTCTTATGCAGGAAAAAGTAATACCAGTCCGGAGCAAAATCCCACGGACCGTTTTCCATAGACTTCCACTGCTTCTGCTTTTCACTGTCACTTACTATGCTTTGGGCATTGGCAACAGTAACTGTACCTGAAACTGACATGCAGAACAGGCATAATAATATAATTCTAACCTGCATATCCCTGATTCCATTTATTGATTACACGCTCAGCTATCTCATTCTTCACATTGGAGTTCAGTATCTCCCAGATATAGTCCGGCTTCCATCCGCAGTCCGTGACAAGGAAACAGTACAGGTTGGCATTGTCTATGATGTACCTTGCCCTGTCTATGGAAGCCTTCAGTGTCATTACCAGATTCAGTTTCTCATCCATGGAAGCCTTCATCAGGTTTATACCCGAAGCGGCCACGGATGCATACAGTCTGTAACAGTGCTGTATCTCCCTTGATATTGCCACGTTGGCATCGGCATAATACCAGGCCACGAAAGGCTTCTTTGATACATGACTGAAAGTATTACCGGTAAAGTCCTTGTATTCCGTTACCAGCTGATACAGTGAGTTGGCCGTTGAAGAAATGGCACCGGCCAGTACCAGGCACGAATAGGCATTGTTCATCCTTGTATCCAGAGTAGTCCGGACATCATTGAACTTTTCCGCACCCTTTTCAATGAGCGACTGCTCGCCATAGCTTGTGGCCACTCTTGTAAGAGCCTTGTCCTCGTCCTTCTTTATGGCCTTGTGCAAGGCAATGAGTGCTTCGATGGTCGGCAGGTCTTTGGGTATTATGAAAGCAGAAGCCTTTACAGGCAGCAACAGCATTATAATACCGGCTGATATGATACTTATATTCCTGATTCTCATAACAGACACATACATATTAAGGGTTAATAATTTGAAGCAACCAGTCCGTTCCAGTCCTGTACAAGATTTCCCACATGATTCTTCATGGTTACCACATTTGCCCATCCTTCAGGGTCTATGGCAAAGAAGAGGTCGTTTGCAGTGGCATACTGTGCCATCAGAACCATCCCTTCCACCTTGTAGCGTATCCTGTTCAGGTCAGTATAGATGCTGTTGGCCAGTGTCAGCCTTTCATACCTGTCCAGCAGATTGTAGCCGTCATTCTTTTTCTCGGCAGTTGCCTGTCCCTGCAGCGGATTGGGTATCCTGGCATTGTTCACGATATTGACGAAGTTGCCGACCAGCTGCTGTGTTTCCGCTACAAGATTGCCGAGTTCGTTCAGACAGAGCAGCCTGTTTGAAAATTTGGCCCTGTTTACCGTGCTGACAAGTACCGGAACATTTCGTAGAATATCCAAAGCGCACAGACCTATTTCCTTATAATAAAGACTTTCAGTCCCGAAACCGGATATGTTCTCCATGCTCAGTTTGTAGAGTTCCTTCATGGTAGCCATGCTTACCGTATAGAGTTCCACCTTCTGCTTCTTTGCTGCAATGGTATCCACACGCTGGTTGTGCTGTTCCTCGATAAGTTTCTGTGAAGCGGTATTGGCCAGGACAATCTTCAGGCAGTTGCGGTCGAATACGATTCTCCAGGCAGCATGTGCATTAATACAGACAAATGCAGAAAGCATTATAACCGATATGATTCTTAATACTGTTCTTACCATAGTGACATAACTTTTTGATGTTGGTTGACTTTTCTTGCAAACTCCAGATACAGAAGCCCTCCATCCGCCTTGCGGTCTTCCTCGATACGGGTGATGGCCTCCTGCAGCGTACCGTACCGGGCAAGATAAATCTTCAGTGCCTCCTTTTCGGTACGTTCTGTAGTATATGCCCAGTAACATTCCGGTGCTTCCTCCACACCGTACACATCCGAGTGCTGTCCCCGGCAAATCCACACCTCCTTGAAGTAGCTTCTTCCCTCATGGTTGTTCAGCGCATTGATAGTGAAAATCTGCTGACGCTGTATGTCAGTGAGTCCCAGAATGGCTGCAATATCCTCATACCTGTCCTTGAACTTGGTCTGGTCAAGCAGAATCTTCACATCCGAGTTATTGATGATGGCCTCCTTCACAATAGGGGAGTCAATCACGTCATTAAGCTCCTGTGTAACCACACCGGCTATTCCGTGAAACTTCCGGACGGTCTTATACAAATACTTTATATATTCTGCCATGGTAGGTGAAGCAATTGCCTTCCATGCCTCTTCAATGATAAGAGCCTTCCGTCCCTTTTTGATACGCATCTTCTGCAGGAACACGTCCATGATAATCAGTACCACAATCGGGAAAAGCACCGGATCATCCTTTATCTTGTCAATCTCGAACACAATGAAACGCTCGTCAAACAGGTTAATGTCCAGGTCGGAGTTCAGCGTCATCTCCAGTTCGCCGCCACGGTAGAACTGTTTCAGTATGGCCGCAAAGTCATGTATATTGAAACTTATCTTCTCCAACTGTGTAATCTGCGGAATGCGTTCCAGAGCAAACTCGTAATAGGAATTGAACGAGAGTTCCTGAACCTTCAGCCTGCGCTTCTGTTCCTCCATGTGGTCAATCTGCCTGTCTATCTTAATCAGCATGGAATTGTTATAAAGTTCCCTTTTATATTTTTCTATGATGGCAAGTGCACGTTCCTTTTCCGATTCTGTGGCCGCTTTATCATTGATCAGAGCAGTCAGTGAGCGGCACTGTCGGATAAGCTTCAGACGGCGTACTTCGGAAGGCAGCAGCAGGGCACGGCTTTCAGCCTTCTCCTGAACCTCTTCCGTATTTATCTGCCTGTCGATGTCCTCCATGCTGTGCGTGTACTGTTCGTAGTCATCCTCCATCTTGGCGGCGACCAGCAGTTTCTGCCTCAAAGCCTCACGCTCACTGTCGCTGAACCCTTCAAACGGATTGAAATAGGCCTCGTAATATTCCACGATGGTCTGGTTTATCAGCATGTCCTCAATCTTTGTTGGAAATGCGTTACCCTTGAATATCAGGAATATCAGCGATTTGAGGAAGTTCTTCTTCTCACCGAAATTGAGTTCATATTCTTCCTTAGTAACCTTGAACGGATTCATGGAAATGGGCTTCTCCTTCGAGTAGGCTATGTATGTACCCTTGTAATATCCGCATATACCTTCGTAGGAATCACCAGTGTCCACCATGACCACATCCGTATTCTGCTCCAGCAGCTGACGTACCACACTGTTCATGTGGAACGACTTGCCGGAACCTGAAGGACCGATACAGAAGAAGTTGGCATTGTCCGTCATCTTCCTTTTGCCTTCCTTGCCGGTAATGTCAATGCAGACAGGCAGTCCCTGACGGTCGGTGTAGTATGTGGTCAGCGGTGTATCCTCAGACTCCTTCAGATGCTCCTTGAAGAAAAAGCACAAGGCAGCATCCGAAAGCGTCAGGAACAGGTCATAGTCCGGGTTGAAGGCATAGCCGTTACCGGGAAAACTGTCCGTGAAAAGCTCCAGCTGGTTGTAGGCAGTCCTTGACGGCATGATGCCGCACTCATACAGTTTGGTCTCCAGAAAGGAAGTTACCGGAGTAACCTTGTCAGGCGGACAGCTCACCAGAATGTTGAAGTTGCAATATACAAGCATGGTACTGTCAACGGCCAGCCTGTCCAGCACTTCCTCAATGTCAGCCCTGGCAATACGGTTGCTCGGGTCCGGCATGGAACCGTGACGCTTCGCCTTGGCCTGAAGCTTGCGCAGCAGCTTCCTCTGTCCCGGTATCTGAATGACCTGGTTGAACACCACACAGTCCGAGTAGGGGACGCCGGTCAGGAAAGAAAGCAGGTCGGTTGCAATTCCGTATCCGTTGATGTTCATCTTTGTGTACGGCTTTACCATGGAAGGCAGGTTTATCTCGTCAATGTCCACCAGCGGATAGGAACGGATGATACGGTCACCTGTCCTGAGATATTCGTCCGAAGCCTTGAAGTTGGTCATCGAGAACGGTCCGTGCCGGAACTGGAATGCCATGAAACGGTGGCAGTACTCGCTGACCTCCTCCTTGCCGAGCTTTCTGTGCCGGATATGCTTTTCCGTCAGAATATCATCCGTCTTTGATACCTTGGAATGGAAATCGAGCCATCTCTTCGGGTCATACTGGATGAACTGGCTTCTCTGGGCCTCCTGGGTGAGGATAAGAAAAGTCCTTATCTCTGTGAACTCCCTTCCCTCGAAGTATCTGAAATAACTCCTTGTCAGGAACTCCGCATCGTCCGGCACGTCATGGTGATATGCCTGTCTGCACAGAATATCCTGCTTCTGCAGTGCATATCCCTCACCGATAGTCTGAAGGATATTGGATAGCACGTCATGAAACAGCATGTACTGTTCCGAATCCGTACATAGCTGCTGGACCGGATTGGTTATTTCGAAGATAACTGACGGTTCGCCTCTGGCCGAGAACAGCACGACATTGCCGTCCGTCTCCTCCAGCTGCGCATAGAGTCCGTCAAAAATTCTTTTCCTTTTGTGTGCCATACTGTATAAAGTGATTTACTGTTCTTTTCTCAGGCTTCTGTAGATATAGATGCCTCTTGCCCTTTTCTTGTTGTGGAGTCCTCCACGCTGCTTGATGTAGATGGTTATCAGTCCCGCCAGTGCCATGACCATCATGGCTATGAAACCTGCAATCTTCCCCAAGGCGATAGAGAAACCGATGAAGCCTACGAATGATACGCCTATGGCTGCCGCTGCCAGAGTGAGGAAACGGCCGCGTATGCCCATAAACTCCAGCGGCTTCTGCAATCCCTTGAACACAGGGTATCCTTCCTGATTCATTGTCATGCCGGGAAAGGATTACTGGAAGAACAGCGGAAGAGCTTCCGAAAGTGCGATGAATGCGATACAGCCTCCGATGGTAAGCATGATGGTCTTCTTCACGTCCTGGTCTCCGTTCTGCATCTTGAAATAGACGTTGAAGGCACCGACCAGAACGATAACGGCAGCAATGGCCTTCATCAGGTTTGATACCGGAGTCTGGTAGGAACTGACTTCCTGAGTGGCCTTGGTAAAACCTGCTGCACCCTTGCTTCCTGCCATTACGTTGGATGTGGAAATAACGAGTGCAATGGCCGCCACCACACACTTCTGTCCAAAACTTGAACCGATGAAACGCTCCGTAAGATTCCGGGCATTTTTCTTTATTATTTGCATTTCTGAATAATGTTAAAGGATTTCATCGCCAAAGAAACAGATGTCACTAAAGGAACGGTATATATATCAGGCATTCTCACAGCTGAAGATAACGGCACCGAGGTCACTGGTACCGGTCTCTGCCAGCCGGTTTATTTCCTGTATGATATTCTCAACCAGAATGCCGTCAGTCATGATGGCTTCCCGGTAAACGTGTCTGGAAGATTCTGATTTGAATTCAGATTTCTCTGTACCGTCAGAATCAGTATTTTCATTCTCAGGTTCGGGATTCCCTGTATTATTCTGTTCTGAACTTTCTTCTTTGGATTCAGGTTCATCCCGGTTTATTCTTATCGGCCTGAAGCTTCGTGCCTCTTCCGATATGTCTATGTCCTCTTCTTTATGGCTGTCCTGCTCGGCATTCTGTGCGGCCTTTGCCCTCTGGAAGTCCATGAAAATCATTGCCGCATAGTAGAATACCATTGCCACGAAGAGAAGGAATACTATCTGTCCGTACTGCATGGCTGTTGTAATATGATGTTGGAAGAAAGAGCGGAACTGTCCTGCGGAAGCGGAAGGATATGCAGTCCCAGTCTGATACCCCGGCTTTCCAGACGTTCCCTGCGTTCTGTAGTGCCGGTATAATAAATCACGTTGTGTTCCTCACTGATGATGTATCCGTTTGACTTCATGTTTGAGCGCACCCTTACCTTCGCCCTGTTTGAAATGACACGGATACCGGTTATGGGTTCCAGTCCGAAGACGATACGCCGTCTTTCCCTCTTTACCATCTGGGTACGGATACGTGAGGAAATCAGGTGTTTCTCTTCATTGCTGCGTTTCAGTCCGAGTGCAGCGGCTATGCGTCCGACACTCATCCGGGTAATGCCGAGAGCTTTCCCTATCTCAGAGAAGGAACACTCCTGAAAGTGGTTCCTGATATAGTCGGCACGTTCCATCCATCTGGATTTGGCCATTTTTACAAGTCCAAGTTCACGGGCTTTCAGCTTGACGGTCGATTCGCTCAGATTGAGAACGGCAGCGGTATAGGCTGTGGTTTCTACCGGATACAGCTCGACAAGAGCGGCCAGCATCCTGTCAGTCCATTCTGTCTTTTTCATATCCTATAGATTGTAACTGTTAAACAATGATTTCTTTTCCCTTCTGTATTCTGCCAGACGTGGCAGGTAGGATTTGAAGAATGCCCTTACGATGGCATTCACCAGGTCAGAGCGGCATCTGCCATGTATATCGCAGTCATCAAGTGAATCCGCAAGGTCACGGTCGAGTTTGCAGACGAGCCTTTCTGTTTTGTCTGTTCCTGAACCATCCGATTGAAGGAATTCCATGAAGTCATCCCAGCATCCTGTATCCGAAAGGGAAACAGCAGTATTCTTTTCCTGTGCTTGATTATTCTTTTCCTTATGCTCAACCTGAGTTTTTACGGAATCTTGCGTCAATATAAGTTCTGAATCATTGATGCCTCTTGTCAGGTCATCTATTTCCGGTATATCCTTACTCATAGTGCTATGGTTATTGAAGTTTACTGATTATTCTGGTTCTTTGTTCTGATTACCTGTACCATTTTCTGAAGGACTGGTTTCAGATTGGCCGGTATTGTCATTTGATACTTCATCAGACGGCCTGGCCTTCTTTTTCTTCTTAGGTTTGGGATTCAGATTTTCCGTCAGCTGTATGCCTTTGAGTTCTTTTTCCCTTATCGGTTCAAGTGTATCGAAGATATTCTGATAGACCTTGTCAAATACCGGTGTAACGATAGTGGCCTGCATATCCAGTGCCGCCATGGTGCTGAACCGTTCCATATCCGCACGTTTGGGAATCTTCGCAGTGACGTATCCATAGTTGGAGAAGGTATCCCTTGCATTGTCCCAGATAAGCAGTTCGGAACGCTTGCCGATTCTTCCGTCATTCAGATTGGGAATGATGAAGAGTCTGGCTTTCATCCTTTCACCGACAGCCTTTTTCAGCCGGTCAACAAACATGAGGAAACTGGCCGTGGACGGAACGGTTACCAGGTCATAATGAAATGGAACAATAATGATATCCGAGTTGACGAACATGGGTATCAGTCCTTCCGCTTTCAGAGTGCTCGGTGTGTCCATCAGAACAACGTCTATTTCTGGATCATTGTGCAGTTTCTCCATAAGGGAAGTCATCATCGCCTTGTCATTGGCTTCGTATGCCCATACCTCGTAAGGCATTTCCTGTTCGCCGTATTTTCTGATGTCAGCCTTACGGCATTTCATGATGGAGTGCTGGAAGTCGCAGTCTATTACCACAACTCTCACTCCCTTTGTCACCAGATAATTGGCAAAGGTGACGCAAAGTGTAGTCTTTCCAACGCCTCCCTTCTGATTGGCAAATGTCACTATAACCGGAGTCTGTATCATTTCAAGTATTGATTGATTTTGTGACAAATGTATCAACCAAGATTCTCAGGAAAGAAAAGAACAACAGTTTTATAACTGTCGGTTGTATAAACCAAAATATTGAAATATTATTTATTTGGATATCAAGAATCTTTTAGCCAAAAATGTTACAAATAAAGATGCTTTTATGATATATAATATATATGCCATAAATATAAGATAGTATAAATTCATCAATCAGAATTGCAGAATATTTTGTAACTTTGATGTATCTACATAAAAACAATCATCCTTTAAAAGGATACTTATTGAATAATTAGGAACGGAATATCATTTTTATTGATATACCAATAATCAAATATTGAATTATTATGAAATGGATTAAGATATTTTCTGTATGGCTTTGTATTATTCCGGTGGCCATTTTAAACGGTGGTTTCCGTGAGTATTTTCTGGAGAACTATCTTTCAAAAAAAGCATCTTTATCTGTTAGCGGAATAATACTCTCTGTTCTTATTTTTTTTATCACCTCGGTACTATTGCTGCGTATAAAAGAAATTTCATATAGAGACAGTATCATAACAGGCCTGTTTTGGACTGTATTGACAATATGCTTTGAATTCTCTTTCGGACTATCTTCAGGTTCAACATGGAATGAACTTATAGAGGCATATAACCCGCTGAGTGGAAATCTTTGGATTCTGGTCATTCTTAGTACATTGTTATCACCTATATTAACTTACAGATTAAAATGGCTATATGGCAAGTAATATTGATTTTATAGAATTTATCAGTTCCCAGCTTGAAGGCTTGGGTTGCGTACGTTACCGGAAGATGTTTGGTGATTATATGATTTATCTCGATGAAAAGCCGATAATTCTGGTTTGCGACAATATAGCATATATAAAGAGACTCCCTGAACTCTCTGATTTTATGTCTGATGCTGAAAGCGGAATCCCTTATGAAGGAGCAAAGGAACATTACATCCTGGATGTAGATCATAAGACAGTCTTACAGGAAGTAGTGAGTAGATTATGGAAATATCTTCCATATCCTTCTCAAAAACAATCTTCAAACACATCAAAGAAAACAGTACATCCTTTTCGTAAACTCCCTAATGTAGGAGTACAAACAGAGCAGGATCTGTTAGCCATGGGATATACCTCAATCGACTCTCTTAATGGAGTGAAGGCAGATGATTTATATCAGAAAGAGTGTGATCTACGGGGCTGTTCTATAGACCGTTGTCAACTTTATCTATACCGTGCGCTGGAATATTATATTAACTCTGAGAATCCGGATATAAAAAAGTGTAAATGGTGGTATTGGAAGGATGATTATTTTTATCCTTCGCCATGTGGAGCAAGATGTGTAAACTGTAAGTCTTTTCCAAAAGAATGTAAAGGATGCAGAAATATTAAAGGTAAGGTGTTTTGGACTCAGTATACAGGTGATACGGTATGTCCTATCTGGAAATGCTGCAGTGAACAGAAACGAAAAAATTGTGGAAACTGTCCGGATTTGCCATGTGTCCGCTTCATGAAAGACCCTACAATATCAGATGAGGAAAATGAAGCCAATTTGAAAAAGATGATTGATAATCTTTCTGAATTTGTTAAATGACAGTTTATTTACCGATAGTATCTCCGTATATATAAAAAATGAATATGAAAGCAAAGATTCTTTCTTGATAATTTTCTATTTCATTGTATACCATTAAATTATAACCGAACATTTGATTCTATAACTAAATGAATGATTTATGAAAACCGAAAGACTTATACTTCGTCCGTGGACAGAAGAAGATGCTGCATCTCTCTACAAATATGCACAAGATCCGAAAATAGGACCGATAGCAGGATGGCCACCACATACGTCTGTTGAAAACAGCAAGGAGGTAATAAGGGATATACTTTCTGCTCCGGAAACTTATGCTGTAGTTTTAAAAGAGACCAATGAACCTATTGGTAGTGTAGGCATCATGTTCGGTGATGGAGTGCACAGTGCAGACATGCAGGAGGGTGATGCCGAAATTGGTTATTGGATTGGTGTCCCTTACTGGGGACAAGGGCTGATACCGGAAGCAGTTGAGTGTCTGCTCTTACGTTGTTTTTATGAACTGAATATCAAAAGAGTATGGTGCGGATATTATGACGGAAATATTAAGTCCCGCAGAGTAATGGACAAATGCGGTTTCCGTTTTCATCATACGGAAGAAGGAAAGACCTCTCCTTTAGGAGATATCCGTACGGAGCATTTTACTTTGCTGACCAAAGAGGATTGGGAAAAACGGTAAGACAAATATAAAGATGTCCCATGATAAGCACAACGATAAAATCATTTATACATGCTGATTTAGCATCAGTCTGGCATTCAGTTACTTCACTTTATGACTATTCATGGCGAAGTGATATAAAAGATATAGAAGTTTCTGATGAGCGTCATTTCAAGGAGATAAGTAATGAAGGCTATGTAACCTGTTTTACTATTACCGTGTTAAAGCCTTTCTTGAAATATTCATTCCTAATGGATAATGAGAACTTTTCCGGGGAGTGGACAGGACATTTCAGGCAGATTGAAAATGGGACAGAAATAATTTTTACAGAGGCAATAAAACTGAAAAAATGGTGGTTATATCCTTTTGCATGGTTTTATTTGAGAATACAGCAGAAACGGTATATAGCAGACCTGAAAAGAAAATGTGAACAATGAACGAATCAACCAATTATATAATACGTCCTTTGCAAGTTGGTGAAAATCATTTGCTAAGAAATTTTCTTTACGAAGCTATATATATTCCTGAAGGTGCAGAGCCGCCATCGAAGGATGTTGTTGAATTGCCGGAATTGAAAGTTTATATTGAAAATTTCGGTAAGAAAAAAGATGATTATTGTCTGGTTGCCGAAACTGACGGTAAGGTTGTAGGAGCTGCATGGGTACGCATCATGAATGATTACGGCCATGTAGATGATGAAACTCCTTCTCTTTCCATATCCTTGTATAAGGAATACAGGAACAAAGGTATTGGTAGCCGTTTAATGCAGGAGATAATTAAATTGCTTGTCAGTAAAGGCTATAAACATGTTTCGCTCTCCGTACAGAAGGCAAATTATGCAGTCAATATGTACCTTAAACTTGGTTTTAAAACAATAAAAGAGACAGACGAGGAATTTATTATGGTAAAGGAACTTAATGAGGAAAAGAGCAATTTCCAACGTTTTCTGTCAGGAGAATACTGTAACCGGTTGGATAAAGAAGTCTTGGACATGATTATGAAAACAAAGGGGTTTCTGTCAATAATCAATGACGTAAAGACTCCTGCTGAAGAAAGGAATAAGATTCTATTTCAGATGCTTGGTAAAATCGGGAAATATTCTACCATCGGTAACAACTTTGCCTGCCAATGCGGAAAACATATTTTCATCGGTGAAAAGACCATCATCAATGATAATTGCACATTGATGGATGAAAATCATATACACATTGGCAATAGAGTGTTGATAGCTCCCAATGTACAATTCTACACGGCAACCCATCCTGTTGATTTTAATGAACGTTTCGTTGAAGACTGGGATGAAAACTCAGGAGAACTGTTTTTCAGAACAAGAGCTTTACCGATAACCGTTGAAGATAATGTTTGGATTGGAGGAGGATGCATCATACTTGCAGGTGTTACAATAGGTAGCGGAAGCGTTATAGGTGCAGGCAGTGTGGTCACAAGATCTATCCCTGCCAATTGTATTGCTGTAGGTAACCCATGTAAAGTTATAAAATGGTTGAACCCCAACTATAAAATTCGTGCTCTCGAAGAAAAAGATATTCTGGAAATGCAGGAATTGTACCGTTCTACGGTATTGAATATAAATATCAAAGATTATACCTATGAAGAGGTAGAGGACTGGGCGTCATGTGGAGATAATCTTGAACGATGGAAAGAGCTAATATCATTTAATTACTATATTGGAGCTTTCGATAAACAGAACCGTCTGGTCGGATTTTCATCAATGAATAAAAACGGTTATTTACATTCAATGTTTGTACATAAAGATTGTCAATGCAAAGGAATTGCAACACAGCTTCTTTCTGCAGTTGAGAGAATTGCAAAGGAATATGGAGTCAAAGAAATTAAATCAGAAGTCAGCTTTACTGCAAGGGCTTTTTTTGAAAAACATGGATATCAGGTTGAAAGGATACAGAAGCGTAAAGCAAATAAGTTGGAGTTGACAAATTTTGTTATGTACAAGATGTTAAATTAGTGAGTTTCCATACTATACCTTATTAATTTAGGTATAGTATGGAGTATTAATTATTATAGAAAATTAGCTGTCTTTTGAATTATTTCTTTTAAACTCGCCTATATTCCAACAAAACCTATCTAATTGATTAAATTTAAATATTGTATATTCGCGTACCATATTAATATCTTTGAGAACAGCTTCATTGGACATATAACATATTGACCTAATTACAGGTGCAGCGTCATCATAATGATATATTATATTTTTACAGTAGTTAGAAATATTATATCCATCTACCAACTCTTTTATGACTTGTTCTAATCCTTGCTCTTCTATAGCATTAGAAATGAAGTATCCGATAATATCCTTATTTATACATAAATCAGGTAATTCTTTACATTTTAAATAGTTAGACATCAATGATGTAATGTTCATCATTATAAGAGAAAGTGATTCGGCTAAATCATAAATAGGATTAAGTTGTTTACCATTTTCATCGGTTTCAATTAATATTCGTTGTGCATAATGAATATCAACATCTGCTCCTGTATAATTCTTATTAAGAATAACATAATAGCGAAATGTACTAAACAGGTCTACATAGCAAATTAATGTCCTTTTTGATTTATTAATTTCTGTATATAGACGAATAACATGGGAAGGATAATAAGGGTTAATTACATCTTCAACTAAGGCAAAAATTACATCAGAGATAGAAGAAGGTGTATAAGGTATAATTGGCGTTTTAGATGAATCTAAAGAAGCAGAATTATCTGAGTGTATTATAAGTGATTCGGTAATTTCGTTTCTATTAATGCCATTGTGAAGGGCGAATTCTGTAGCAATTTTAGTTATACCATCTTTAAAAATCGTATTAAACTCTGGATTTTTTTCAGAAAAAAATAATCCAACATTACCTTTATTACTAATGTCATCAATTAAAATCCGTTTGTATTCTTTTAATTCTGGATTTTCTTTTAAAAGAACTGTTTCAAAATGTTTTAGACGATCTTTATGTGCAAAGATTTTAACTTCCTGCGTATCTTTATTAACCTCATAATAAGGAGTTATAGGATATACCTTTCCTGCAAAATATTCGACTTCCGTTTTGTTTTCTTTTTCCGGATTGAAATATGCTCTTAAACGCTTAGCTTTATCTTTCCCATGATCTTTTGCATATAAATAATCACGAAGTAGTTCTATAAATCCATTAAATAGCTCTATAAATTTTGCATCATTTTTACTATATGCACTTCCACATTGTTCACAAAGGATATTAGAACTTTTCAAACGGCCATATAGGCCATTATGTATAATATGCTCTTTATGTCTTTTTACTGTTTCAGACGAGTTATTATCAGAAAGTTGCTTTCCACAAATATAACAAATTTCCATATTATGTCTTGTATAAATTAAATATTAGATTATTACAAATTCAAATATAATATTAATTATTAGTTCTTAGGATGTTGAAATCATTTTTTATGATATTTACCTTTTCAAATAGTAACTATTCTCTAAATCATCATAACTACCTTTATTCCCAACTTCCCACTCTCGTTTCTCGCTATGGCTACCACCACCGGCATCACGCAGTTTGGTTTTGCTTGATAAATGTGAAGAAGACTTTCGGATTTGATGTTGTTTTTGTTGTTCTGTTTTTTTTATAAGCTGTTTCTTCAGCCGTTCAAGATTGAAGTTTTCCTCAGTAAGATTTATAATAATATGCTGTTTGAAATTGACGGCGTAAGTTGCATCCTCTTCCTGACGGATAGTGAAGCCCTCTTCATGCAGTCGGCTTCTGACAGAGAAAACAGTTTCATCATTAAATATCTCACGCAGATGCTTCACTGCATCTGTGTGGTAGTGTGTTCTTTCCGGAGATATATCTACTAGATCTGTCCGGGAAACCTTGAAAATCTTACAAAGCAGATCTCGTTCAGACTCAGTAACCGGGCTGAACATTTCTACCATGGCTATACGGTTGTTACGGTCGATTGCTTCTGCCATAAAAGGTTTCAACGGACGGCTTTGGCCATCAAAATAGATGATACCTTTCTTGATATAGGCACGCTGCTTCCTGATTTTACTGTATATTTCACCCTGGGTAATCTTCGGATTGAGTGTCAGTAACCGGTCAATATAGTCCTCAATCCGATTGAACCGTTCTTCAGGAGTAGCGAAGTCCAGAAGTTCCTCTACAACCAGCACTCTTGCACCATGAATGACAGTCCTGTTTGCATGATCAACAAGCATATACCCGTATGGCGCATCCTTCTTGCCGAAGAATACAATGTCAATACCGAACTTCGTTTTCAGTTCCTTCTGTAGTTCCTCCTTGTTGGAACTTACATCACGGTACTTCTTTAATATGCTTCTTAGCTGACGGCAACGTATCTTTTCCCGATAACCGCTCTTGAAAAGACTTTCTATTTCTGTAAAAGGAATTTTCTTCTGAACCTTTCCACCATGCTTGACGAATACATTCTCATCTTTCTGATAGACCTCATATCCCATGGAAACCATTATTGCCTTGAACTGGGAAAATGAAGAGAATGTATATTGTTTGGCAGCATCAATATCATCTTCCGTTTTCTTTTTCCTGTTATTCCCAAGAATATGGTCAATGACTTCCAGGGAGCGTCTGCGCTCATGGCTGTGATGAATCTTTCTTCCATCAGGTGCCACTCTTGAAGTGACAATATGAAGATGGGTATTCTCCGTGTCATAATGGGAGTAAACAAGTAATGGCTGACCGGATTCTCCGTATCCCATTTCCTTGAGATACTGGTGTGCAAAATCCAGCAACTCATCTTCCGACATTTCGTGTCCCTTACATGATATGGCTACATGAAACTGCGGTTTTCTGATTCTGCTGTTCTGTGAACTGTACTTCTGGAGATAACCGACCAGCTCACTTGGGGTAGGTTTATGAAATGTTCCGAGTGAACCGAAATTCTGAATCTCGATAAGCCGTGCAATACCTTTCGAGACTTTATGTTCATTGTAACCGACTGCATGGAAGTTCGTACTTCCAGGTAATATGGTTGCTATCATATTGAATCCTAATTATCATGGTTTATGTGACTGAGTAACCGAAATACTTCAAACTCATTAATCCATGGTTATACTATAATAATATCTGAAATGATTGAATATCGTGTAACTGACAACTCAGATTCTGACAGCTTTCTGTGTCAGAGAATCAAGGTCTTTTTTTATTCGGTTCAATGTTTCCTGAGTCTCAAGAATAACCGGTAACAGAACTTCCTGAATATAGCTGGGTGCGAGTAATCCGGCTACCGAAAGCTCATTGGCACGTTTAACCGACTGATTAAGGTTTCCTCCAGCCCAGGAAAGTTCATTCTGATATTTCCGGTAAAACAAACCCAAATCATTCATCAGTTCGAGCTGCCTTTTGGTTCCGATATTTGAATACTCTGCCAGTGCCGAGCGTATATAATGGCTCACAGATGAATAGGAGGCGGATTTTTCCTTAAACTGTTGTACTTCCTCCGGTGTCATTCTTACCTTGATGTACTTGGTTCTCTGATTCTTCATACTTGGATACATTGGTGGTTAGATTTCCCGGACCATCTTTCGCCATGCGAAACAGCGGCCAGCCGCTCCGATGCGCCAGCATTCGGCAAGTTACTTTTGTGAGTACGAAACGGAGTTTTGTGGCCACAAAAGTACAACTTGCTTGGAAAACTCTGCACGGCAGAACAATGCCTTCCGGGAATGATTATTACACCCAAATTTATCGGAGATTGCCGTTGCAAACCGAAATCTACAACACAATTCTTTGGAGGCATATTCCGACTTACCATGTGCTGTAGCATCTGTTATCTTGGAATATCCATATAGCGGAATATTGTTGTATAGAGTCCTAGAATTTATCAAACCAATTTTCGTGTATTCAGAAACAGATGCTATAGGTATTATTCAGTCTTAGAACCATAAAAATCGCAGTAATCAGTAATCAATGCTTCGTTATCTATGGTTGGATAAACCAAGGTTTCAAACACACATAAAATGTAGTTATACGGGATAAATAGCTATCGCTCTCATAAGACCTATAACTTATATAACCCCAATATCATCATAGTAAGGTAAAAGTAACCTGATTATCTAGGTTATTGGAATCCGAATAAAAGGGAAAATATAATCTTGTAGCTGATTCAGCTGATGAAATGTCTATCGGGAAATCTCATTTTATCTGAACTGTATTGCAAAAACATTCAGGTAGAATAACCCTGTAGTCATAGTCTGGAGACACCTTGTTATCATGGTGATATTACACTGATAATCAGTAAAAAACTACTTGAATAACAAGAAAATAGTGCTGTGTAAATTTCTGTATCTCATTGATTTTTAGTATATTTATATGCTAAAATAGATTTTATATACACTAAATATTACACGCTATGTTTGAATTGCTGTTGATTATATATCTGCTGCCGGTACTTATTATCGGTATGCTGCTCCTGAAGCTAGTGTTCTGGCTTTTGAGGATTGCCATACGTCTGGCTGTCTGGTTGGTAAAGAAAACTTTTATCCTTATATGGAAGTTTATCATTCTTGTCTTTGCTATAATTATAGGCCGTGAAATCATGCCCTGGAATCAACCGAATAAATAGAAAGAACCGTATCAGTGAGTGAAATGATACGGTTCTGATAAAGATAAGTAGAATCCTCCCTTTGTGTTAATGGCTTGTTCAGTTTTGCCGATTACATGAAACCTTTTCCCTTGCTTCTTTCATATACAACTTCCTTCTTGGAATCACAATTCATAAGACGGAACTGAACCATACATCCGGTAGGGATATCCTTAGGTAACTGTTCAACCAGTCTGTCGATAACCTGGTCCACATTACTGAAACCAATATCTGTTATTTCACCGATTACGTCACCTTTGAAATATGCACGGCCATATATCATCATCTTCTTTGTGATGCGGAACATCTTGTCTGCCGGTGTCTCGAAGTCACGTGCCTTGCCTTGCTTGCTCTTCTTGTTGCTGAAGAAAATGAAGTCAATCACTTTGGCATTTAGTTCCCAGGCAGGAGTGAAGTCTATCTTGACATAGCCTCTTGTTATATTCAGTCCATGACTATGGTTCATGCCGAAAGCAACTTCATACAGATTGGCATCACAGTCATTTTGGGCAATTGTAGCCCATGTATGACGGAAAGTGTAATAACAGTAGTAATCCTCCTTCTTCATTCCCATATCGGCACATATCTTTCTGATTCCAATATTAACGTTGGCATTGAAACTGTCCGGGTTACTGTAACGCTTATGGAATTTGAAAAGATATTCATCATTCTCGTCTGAAAGATATTTGTCAAATGTAGGCTGAATGAACGGTTCCACACGCATTTCAATATAGGCTTCGTCTTTTCGGCTGTGCTTTGTCTTAGCTCTTTTATATCCGATAATTCCATCCTTATAGTTTTCTTTTTTAAGCTCAAATATATCTACGGTATTTATTCCGCCCAGACACAAAGATAGGAGTGCCACATCTCTGCCCAGTTCCGGAAGAGAAGAAATCATTTTGGTTTCAGGTAGGGGACGATTGAAAAACTCCCTACATGCCTCTGCACTGATGGCTCTTTGAACTGTACTGTCAGATTTTGGAATGGATACCTTTAACCAAGGATTGTATTTGATTCGCACGATACCACGTTCTTCATCGTTCAACTCTATAAGTGCCCTTTTGAATATCTGTCTTAAACAAGTAGGGTACATTTCTTTCGCTCTGTTCGTTAACGAAAGGCTATTAATCCATCTTGTCAAAACAGAAGATGACAAGTGAGTAAACATAACTCTGGTTGTTCCCAAATATCTTTCGAGGTGGTTTACAGCCAGGCGATAGTTCTTAGCATTACGTTCATGTCCTTCAGAGGCCATACGGTTAATGAACTTTGTTGCATAGTCACTAAAACATATTTCTTCATCTGAATGAATAAGAAATTCAATTAGTTCAGCAACAGAATAATTTGAGACATCCTTACGGTTTATCATATCGCTATAACGTAGGATTTCTCGTGAACAATATTCGTTGACCACAATATCCTTGATTTCGCCATTCTTGGTGATTTGCTTGTCCGTAATGAGTTTATCGGTTTTAATATAACCCATTCTTGAACGGTGGACAACACGAATGTACACTGGATAAAATCCGTCAGCTCTCTTTTTTCTTACGACTACTTTAAATATTGCCATATCAGATTGATTTATAAGTTATTAAATGGTGTATGCGTTGGTGTATGCGCCACTGTTCAAAAGTGTATGCGTGGTGTATGCAAGTACCGTTTATTTGACTCATTTTTTGCGGACAAATGCACGAACCGTCTAAAAACAACTTAGGCTGTAACGCCTGATAAACAGTTCGTTACAGCCTAAATCAAATATTATCCTATATTGCTTATGCTTCCTCAATAGCAGCCTGCGCCGCAGCAAGTCTGGCGATAGGTACGCGGAATGGAGAACAAGATACATAATTCAAACCAACTTTGTGACAGAATTTCACTGATGAAGGTTCACCACCATGTTCACCGCAGATACCGCATTTCAAATCAGGACGAACTGAACGACCTTTATCTACAGCCATTTCAATCAGCTGACCTACACCATTTTGATCGAGTACTTGGAACGGGTCTACTTTCAGAATCTTCTTTTCCAGATATACCGGCAAGAATGAAGCGATATCGTCACGGGAATAACCGAAGGTCATCTGAGTCAAGTCATTGGTACCGAATGAGAAGTATTCTGCACGGCTGGCAATGCGGTTGGCTGTCAATGCAGCACGCGGAATTTCAATCATGGTACCTACCTTGAACGGAATTTCCATACCTTCTTTTTCAAATAATGCTGCTGCTGCATCACGGATTACCTTTTCCTGAGCTTCGAATTCATACAGGATACCGGTCAAGGGAACCATAATTTCGGGATGCGGATCATATCCTTCTTTCTTCAGTTCAATTGCAGCACCTAGAATCGCTTGAGTCTGCATCTCTGTGATTTCGGGATAGGTGTTACCCAAACGACAGCCGCGGTGGCCTAACATCGGATTGTGTTCACACAGACTTTCCACACGTTTTTTGATTTCCTGTACAGTTACGCCCATTGCTTTAGCCATTTCTTCCTGACCTTTTGCATCGTGGGGAACGAACTCATGCAAAGGAGGATCGAGCAGACGAACATTAACCGGACATCCATCCATAGCCTTAAAGATGCCTTTGAAGTCGGCTTTCTGATAAGGAAGCAATTTGGCTAGAGCTTTTCTGCGTCCTTCTACATCCGGTGATAGGATCATTTCACGCATAGCGACAATCTTTTCAGCATCAAAGAACATGTGTTCTGTACGGCAAAGACCGATACCTGAAGCACCAAAGGCGCGAGCTACTTCCGCATCATGCGGAGTATCAGCGTTGGTGCGGACATTCAGCTTGGTGTATTTGTTGCAAAGATCCATCAATGCGGCGAAATCGCCTGAAACTTCGGCTGCTTTGGTTTCCACTTTACCTTTATATACTTCACCGGTAGTACCGTTCAGAGAGATGAAATCACCTTCTTTTAATGTAATACCTTCAATTTCTACGGTACGTGTCTTATAATCCACATTGATAGCACCAGCACCGGATACGCAGCATTTACCCATACCACGGGCCACAACTGCAGCGTGAGAAGTCATGCCGCCACGTGCGGTCAGGATGCCTTCGGCGACAGCCATACCTGCCAAGTCTTCCGGAGAAGTCTCTATACGTACCATTACTACTTTCTTACCATCGGCGGCCCATTTAGCTGCATCATCGGCGAAGAACACAATCTGACCGGTAGCAGCACCCGGAGAAGCGGGCAAACCACGAGTCAAAACTTTTGCTTCTTTCAAAGCTTTCTTATCGAACACAGGGTGGAGAAGTTCGTCTAATTTATTAGGTTCGCAACGCTCCAACGCTGTTTTTTCATCAATCATTCCCTGACGCAACAAGTCCATGGCGATTTTTACCATAGCTGCTCCGGTACGTTTACCGTTGCGAGTCTGCAAAAACCATAATTTCCCTTCCTGTACAGTAAATTCCATATCCTGCATATCGCGATAGTGGTTTTCCAATTTGGTCTGCAGGGCATCCAGTTCTTTGTAGATTTCCGGCATGGCTTCTTCCATAGAGGGATATTTGGCTATGCGTTCTTCTTCAGAAATACCGGCACGTTCTGCCCAACGCTGAGAACCGATTTTTGTGATTTGTTGCGGGGTACGGATACCGGCTACAACATCTTCACCTTGTGCGTTGATCAAATATTCGCCATTAAACAAATCCTCACCGTTACCAGCGTCACGAGAGAAGCAAACACCGGTAGCTGAAGTGTCACCCATGTTACCGAATACCATGGCTTGTACACTTACAGCAGTACCCCATTCGGCAGGAATACCTTCCATCTTGCGGTAAAGAATGGCGCGTTCGTTCATCCAACTACGGAATACAGCACAGATGGCACCCCAAAGTTGCTCGTATGCACAGGTCGGAAAATCTTGTCCGGTTTGTTCTTTTACAGCGACTTTAAAGCGTTTAACCAGTTCTTTAAGGTCTTCCACTTCTAATTCGTTGTCTAGCTTCACACCTTTTTCTTCCTTTACTTTTTCGATGATTTCCTCGAAAGGGTCGATGTCTTCCTTATTTACCGGCTTCATACCCAATACTACGTCACCATACATTTGTACGAAACGACGGTAAGAATCCCATGCGAAACGAGGACGTCCGGTCTTGCGGCTCAAGCCTTCCACCACTTCGTCATTTAAACCTAAATTAAGGATTGTATCCATCATTCCAGGCATGGAAGCACGAGCACCTGAACGTACGGAAACCAATAACGGATTTTCTATATCACCGAATTTAGAGTTCATCAGACTTTCAATGTTGGCGATGGCTTTCTCAACATCCGCTTTCAGCAGTTCTACTACTTTATCTCTACCTAACTCATAATATTCGCTACAAACTTCTGTGGTGATTGTAAATCCCGGAGGTACGGGAACACCGATTAGATTCATTTCAGCCAGGTTAGCGCCTTTTCCACCAAGCAGATTTCTCATATCTGCTTTTCCTTCAGCTTGTCCATTACCAAAGGTGTAAACTCTTTTTTTATCCATAATAATGTATTTAAAGTTAACTCGCTCAAAAAATGTAATCGCAAAACTATACATATTTTATTTATCTCCAAACTATTTACTGAAAAAAATTAGCAGAAATTGTAATTTCTACTTTACAATTTTAATATCTTTCGATTTATGGGGGTATATTCGGGGAAAATGCTTAAATTTGTCCCCAAATTAACTTATTCGGAAAAGTGGCTAGAAAGAAGAAAGAACTTCCATTATTAGAGAAGGTAACGATAACAGATGTAGCTGCCGAAGGAAAAGCTTTGGCGAAAGTGAATGACTTGGTAGTGTTTGTGCCTTATGTAGTACCCGGTGATGTGGTAGACTTGCAGGTAAAACGTAAGAAAAATCATTATGCAGAAGCTGTGGCAGTGAAATTCCATGAGTATTCTCCTGTGCGTGCAGTACCCTTCTGTCAGCATTATGGTGTATGTGGTGGTTGTAAGTGGCAGTGTCTGCCATACACAGAACAAATAAAGTATAAGCAAAAGCAGGTGACGGATAACCTGACCCGTATCGGCAAGATTGAATTGCCGGAAATTTCACCTATCATGGGGTCGGAAAAAACGGAATTTTATCGCAACAAATTGGAATTTACGTTTTCTAACAAACGTTGGCTGACAGAGGAAGAGGTAAAGGAAGATGTGAAGTACGATCAGATGAATGCCGTAGGTTTCCACATTCCCGGTGCATTTGACAAGGTGCTGGCTATAGACAAGTGCTGGTTACAGGATGATATCAGCAACCAGATACGCAATGCGATTCGTGACTATGCATACGAACACAATTATTCTTTCTTTAATCTGCGTTCTCAAGAAGGAATGCTTCGCAACTTGATGATTCGTACCTCAAGTACGGGTGAGCTTATGGTGTTGCTGCAATGCAAGATTGTAGAAGAGGGTGAATTGGATTTAATGAAGCGGTTACTGACTTTTGTTGCAGAACATTTTCCGCAAATCACTTCCTTGTTATATGTAGTCAATAATAAGTGTAATGATACCATTAACGATCTGGATGTGATGGTGTTTAAAGGGAATGACCATATTTTTGAGGAAATGGAAGGCTTGCGATTCAAGATAGGAGCGAAATCATTTTATCAAACTAATTCCGGACAGGCGTATAATCTTTATAAGGTGGCCCGTAATTTTGCCAGATTGACTGGTAATGAGTTGGTGTATGATCTTTATACGGGGACTGGAACCATAGCCAACTTCGTTTCACGTCAGGCAAAGAAAGTGATTGGTATCGAATATGTGCCTGAAGCGATAGAAGATGCCAAAGTGAATTCGGCAATCAATGGCATTGACAATACCTTATTTTATGCCGGTGACATGAAGGATATCCTGACTCAAGAGTTCATCAGTCAACATGGTCGTCCTGATGTTATCATCACTGATCCTCCCCGTGCCGGAATGCACGATGATGTGATTAATACAATCCTTTTTGCTGAGCCTCAGCGGATTGTGTATGTTAGCTGTAATCCAGCCACTCAGGCACGTGATTTGTCTTTGTTAGATGCCAAATACAAGGTGATGGCCGTGCAACCCGTAGATATGTTCCCCCATACACATCATGTGGAAAATGTAGTGTTGCTGGAAAAAAGAGGATAATCCGAATGGCTCAATTATAAATTGTTTAAACAGTAAATAGAATTATGTCAAGAGGTAAAAAAAATGATTCCGGCAGACCAAAGGCGAAAAGCGTTGCCCGATATACTATATATAATGTGACGGAGTCCGCTGAGCTGATGGATTTCCTGATGCGGAAAATGGCGGGAATCAGTCGTAGCAAGGTAAAGGCGTTGCTTGCCAACCGTGTGATTTTGGTAGATAATGTGATTACTACTCAATATAACTTCGCGTTGAAACCAGGTATGAAAGTGCAGATGTCTAAGGCGAAGAATAACCGTGAGTTTAAACATCCGATGCTGAAACTGGTATACGAGGATGCTTATATCTTGGTGGTGGAAAAGAAGGAAGGGTTGCTTTCTGTCAGCACAGAACGTCAGAAGGAACGTACTGCACAACATATTTTGAATGAGTATGTAAAGCGCTCACATCGTTTCAACCGCGTATTTGTAGTACATCGTCTGGACCGTGAAACTTCGGGATTGATGATGTATGCCAAGGATGAAAAAACCCAGAATACTTTACGTGATAATTGGCATGATATTGTGACGGACCGTCGTTATGTGTCCATCGTTTCTGGTGATATGGAGAAGGATTACGGTACAGTAGAGTCTTGGTTGACCGACCGGAAATTGTATGTTAGTTCCAGTCCTGTGGATGATGGGGAAGGTAAGTTTGCGGTTACTCATTATAAAACAATAAAGCGAGCCAATGGATATTCTTTGGTGGAGTTGGATTTGGAAACAGGACGTAAGAATCAGATTCGTGTGCATATGTCGGATTTAGGTCATCCTGTTATTGGTGACCGGCGTTATGGCAGTGAGTGTGATCCTTTAGGACGATTGGCGTTACATGCCTTCAAGTTATGCTTCTATCATCCGGTAACCAGAGAGTTGATGGAGTTTGAAACTCCTTATCCTACGGCATTTAAAGGATTAATGCAGAAAAAATAGGAAGCTTCGTCTGTTAAAATTAAATAAAAGACGTCTTCGCTTTTATTTTGAGCAGAGATTGAGAATAAAAGTAAGACAATATCCATCCGTCTACATTTTGGTAGGTGGATGGATATTGTTGTTTTGGATATAATAAGATACTATCATACTGGGATAAAAAAATGATACCGACTTATCACAAGCCGGTATCACGAAAAAATAATCACTTTATTATTTTGTAATCATCCAGCTTTGTGCGCTCACAAAGCACGGGGAATAAAAAGTTATTTATATACTAACACTGTAAACAACTACTTTCACAAGCTATTGTTTACTTACCTAATAAAAGGTAGCTTAACAAATATCACTTAATGTTCATTTTTTTTGTTTGACCTTACAAAGGTAACACAAAAATTGAGAATTATACTATATAGTTCTAATAACGGATAATATTGCGGTAATTTAGGCGCTATTTAAGCCATTTATCTAACCAGTTAAAGAATGTGCGTTGCCATAACACTCCATTTTGCGGTTTCAAGACCCAATGATTCTCATCCGGATATAATAAAAGTTCGGCCGGAACACCGCGCAACACAGCCGCATTGAATGCCGACATACCTTGTGAAGCGAGAATTCTATAATCTTTTTCACCATGAATGCAGAGAATAGGAGTGTCCCATTTGTCAACGAAGCGATGGGGAGAGTTGGCAAAGGTACGTTGGGCTGTTGCATTGTTTTTGTCCCAATATGCACCACCCATATCCCAGTTGGCGAACCACATTTCTTCTGTCTCCAGATATTGCTGTTCCATATTGAATATACCATCGTGTGCAATAAATGCTTTAAAACGTTTGTTATGGTGTCCCGCCAGCCAATAGACGGAGAATCCGCCGAAGCTGGCACCTACGCATCCTAAACGGTCGGTATCTACATATGGTTCTTTCGAAATATCATCTATGGCGGATAAATAGTCTTTCATACATTGACCTCCGTAGTCACCGCTAATTTGTTCCAACCATTCCATGCCGAATCCGGGCAGACCGCGACGATTCGGAGCGATGATAATATAATCGTTGGCTGCCATAATCTGGAAGTTCCAGCGATAGCTCCAGAATTGGCTAACGGGACTTTGTGGCCCACCTTCACAGAATAACAAAGTAGGATACTTCTTGTTTGCGTCAAAATTAGTGGGATAGATCACCCATGAGAGCATTTGCTTGCCGTCAGTAGTCTTGGTCCATCTTTCCTCTACTTTGCCCAATTTCAGTTGTTTAAAGATGTGGTCATTCTCGTGTGAGAGTTGTGCCACTTGTCCGTCGGCAGGAGTGAGAGTGTAGATTTCATCAGCAGCACTGATAGAATGACGTTTGGTAATTATTTTGTCGCCTGCCATGGCTACTGATCCGTAGTCATACATGCCGTCAGTCAGTTTTTTTATATCACCATTCAGATTGGTACTGTATACCATGCTGGTTCCATGCCATACACCGATAAAATACAGACTTTGTGAATCATTGTTCCAGCAGTAGTCATCTACGCCCGATTCGAAACTTTCGGTGACAAATGTCTTTTGGCCGTTATTCAAATTGTAGACGCACAGGCGGTTTCGGTCGCTTTCGTAACCATCGCGCTCCATGCTTTGCCATGCAATGTATTTGCCATCGGGACTGAATTTCGGATTAGTGTCATATCCTCTCATCTCATCTGTTCCATTCGAATCTTGTCCATTCAGTTTGCACAGGTTCAGTGTTGTGCCTTTTTCTATATTATATAGGTATATATCTGAGTCGGTAGATACTGCGTATGCCAATCCTTGCTTCTTTCGGCTGGTGTAAGCTATTTGTTTAGAGTCGTTGCTCCAAGCCAGTTGCTCGATACCTCCGAAAGGTTTCATTGGAGCTTCAAACGGTTCACCTTCCATGATATCGGTGGCTGCTCCCATCATGTTACCATTAAAATCAGCGATAAAAGGATGCGGAATACTTTCTACCCATTCGTCCCAATGTTTATACATCAGGTCGTTTACAATGATACCACTGGCTTTGGGTAGGTCAGGGTAGAGGTCTACGGTGCGTTGGCCGTATTTTATTTGTGAGATGAAAAGAATCTTTTTGCCGTCCGGTGAAAAAGAGAATCCTTCTATGTCTCCTTTGAAATCGGAAATAATACGGCGTTCCGTACCGTCAGGATTCATCTCCCAAATCTGGCTGCCACCACTTTCATTGCATAAGAATGCGATTTTTGTTCCGCCTTTTATCCATTGAGGTTCGCTTTCATTCCAGGCTGTTTGAGTAAGCAGGGTGTTGTTCTTTCCATCGGTATTCATTACGTAAATTACATGATGGCTTTTGTTCTCGGGAACACTATAATAGGCTACAGTGTAGGCTATCTTTTTGCCGTCGGGGGAAATACTCAGACTGCCTATACGTCCCATTGCCCACAGGGCTTCGGGGGTGAGACGGCCATCTTTGATGGTGATTTCTTGCTTACCTATAATGGGTTCGTAGCCCTGTCCTTCCTGCTTTACTTCGGTACAGGAAGAAGCTAGCATAAGTGCTGCTGCCATGATGGTTGCGCTTGATTTATTCATATCTAAAAATTGTTTTTGATGATTAATTGACTGCAAAAATACGTATAAAAGCCGGTGATGTGAAATGTTCCTGCATATTTGTTTTGTTTCTTTGTGTGCTTGTGGATGGTATCTTTGCTGAGAGGAATAAATATAGAAGTAGCTATCGTATTATTACAGAACAGCGAAGACCGCTATTCTGTAATAATACGGCGGCCTTCGCTGTCTTTTTAAGGGAGTGTAAACTCGTTATTTTTTTCCTTTATTCATTCTTTCTTGTTGCAGACGCTCCTGCTCCTTTTGCAAAGCCTCCAGTTTGGCCATTAGTCCGCCACCACCTGGTTTGCCGCCATTCTTTTGGCTTTTCTTTTCTTTCCGTGCTTCCAGCATGGCAAGGAGTTTCTTTTCATCAGTTGTTTTGCGCAGAATCACCATAGTGAGGATACCAATCAGTCCGGAAATGAAGTAATAATAATTCAAACCGGAAGAATAACCGTTGAAGATGAAAATAAACATGACTGGCATGATATACATCATTAGTTTCATACCCGGCATTTGCTGTTGTCCCATATCCTGCTGTTTCATGGTGTACATGGTATTCAGAATATTAGTGATACTGAACAGCAAACAGAAGAGGCTTAAATGATTGCCCAGCAAAGGAATGTTGGTTCCCCAGTTGATAATATCATCATAAGTGGATAAGTCCGGGGCCCATAAGAAACTTTGTTGACGCAACTCAATAGCGTTAGGCACGAAGAAGAATAAAGCCATGAATACCGGCATTTGTATCAGCATAGGCAAGCAACCTCCCATGGGGCTTACTCCGTATTTGCTGTAAAGTGCCATCGTTTCCTGTTGCTTTTTTAAAGCATCCTCTTTCTTGGGATATTTTGCATTAATCTCGTTGATATACGGTTTCAGGACGCGCATCTTGGCAGAAGACATATATGATTTGTAGGTAGCCGGATAAACTAACACTTTGACGATAATTGTCATCAGCAGCAATACGACACCCATGCTCAGTCCCCAACCCGAGAGCCAATCAAACAAATTAATAGTGAACCAGCGGTTTACCCAGCGGATAATGGGCCATCCCAAATAAACCAGATCTTCTAGTTCCAAGTCTTTTTGGGAAAGGCTTAGATCATTGCTGTTCAGCAAAGTCTTGAAATGGTTCGGACCGAAGTAGAACTGCATATTGGTAGACTGCTTTCCGGTAGGATCAAAGAAAGTTGTCATGTCTGCGGTATAGTTCTTCATATATCCGCTTCCTTCCTGTTGGGGGGTAGAGGTTAGGGAGGCTTTGTCAAAATCTTGATCGGCAATAAGTACGCTTGAGAAGAACTGATTTTTGAAAGCAATCCAGTCCAAACGATCAGTTACATCTTCTTTTGCTTCTTTCATTTCGTTCAGATAATCTGAACTTTTTTCTACTGGCTTGTAGGTGAGCGAGGTATAGCGCTGCTCGAAGCTGAAACCTTTTTCAAGTTGACGTGCCCGTTGACGCCAGTTTATATTGACAGTGTTCAGGGCAGGAGGGAAGAAATTCTGCATGCCATTTGCGCGAATTGTGAAATTCACCATGTAAGCATCCGGCAAAAGTTTGTAATCGAAATCTATATAGCCTCCATTGTTTGCTGCCAGACGCATGGTTACAGTGCTGTCTGTTACGTTGGTAGGCTGGAAATACATATCCTCGGTCAAAATGTTTTCATTCTTTCCTTCGAAAGCGAAATTCATGCCCGAATCTTTTTCATCAAACAGCATCAAAGGCTTGCCGTCCTGTCCATTATAGTCTTTTAATATGGCTGCACATACCCGTCCACCTTTATTGGTGAAAGTCAGTTTTACTACATTATTTTCCAGTGTCGTTAGCTGTTCCGCACCTTGGCTTGCGCCATAGAACATAGAGGTAGAGTCTAAATGCAATGTTGCATTCTGGCTCTGTGTCGTGGCAGCCTGTGCCTGTCGTTCGGCCTCTTTTTGGGCTATCGCCTGAATGGAATCCTGATAATGTTTGGCACGTGCCATTTCTTCCTGGCTAGGACGGTTGTAGATGCTGAAGCCTATCACAACTGCACCAATCAGGGCGAATCCCACTAAAGTGTTTTTGTCCATTTTTACTTGTTTACCTTATTATATTATAATTCTCGTTTCTTATTTGTCTATTGCCGCTTTGATAAATGACAGGAACAAAGGATGTGGTTTCAATACTGTACTGCTGTACTCGGGATGGAACTGGACTCCGATGAACCATTTTAATGTTGGAATTTCAATTATTTCCACTAAATCGGATTCTGGATTGGTACCCACACATTTCATACCCGCCTTTTCGTACTCCTGCTTATAGTCATTGTTGAATTCGTAGCGGTGACGGTGGCGTTCCTGTATATGTTCGCTTTTATAGGCTTCGAAAGTCTTTGAGTGTTGGTCAAGGATACATTCATAGGCCCCTAGGCGCATAGTGCCGCCCATGTTGGTAATAGCTTTCTGTTCTTCCATAATGTCTATCACGTTGTGTGGCGTTTTTTCATCCATTTCACGGCTATTGGCATCTGTATAACCTAGCACGTTACGGGCAAACTCAATAGCCATGCACTGCATACCTAGACAGATACCAAAAGTGGGTACATTGTGTGTACGTGCATATTTAATAGCGACGAACTTACCTTCTATGCCACGTTGTCCGAATCCTGGACAGATGATGATACCATCCATTTCCTTAATTTGCTCTTCTACATTGGCATCTGTCAGTTTCTCGCTATTGATGAAGTGGATATCCGCTTTACGGTCATTGTAAGTGGCTGCTTGTGACAAAGCTTCAAGGATAGATTTATATGCGTCTTGTAAATCGTATTTACCAACTAATCCAATTTTTACTTTTTTAGTTGCTTTGTGACGACGATCTAGAAAATCTCTCCATGGGCCGAGGGTTGGAGTTTCACCCACGGGCAATCCCATTTTTTGAAGGATGGTTACATCCAGTCCTTGTTCCTGCATACGCAAAGGTACTTCATAAATAGTGGGCATATCGATGGACTGCACCACAGCATTTTCATCTACGTTACAGAATAGAGCAACTTTCTTTTTCAAATTAGTGCTCAATTCGTGCTCGGTACGCAATACCAATATGTCTGGCTGAATACCTACGGATTGCAATTCTTTTACAGAGTGTTGGGTAGGTTTGGTCTTCAATTCGCCTGCTGCCGCCAGATAAGGAACATAAGTAAGGTGTACGCACAACGCATTACGTCCCATTTCCCATTTCAATTGGCGGATACTTTCCAAATAAGGAAGTGATTCAATATCACCTACAGTACCACCAATTTCGGTAATGACAAAATCAAATTTATATTTGCTTCCCAATAATTTTACATTGCGTTTGATCTCGTCGGTAATATGGGGGATAACCTGAATAGTTTTTCCCAAATAGTCACCGCGGCGTTCTTTGTCAATAACACTTTTGTAAATACGTCCTGTTGTAATGTTATTGGCTTTAGTTGTCTGGATGCCCAAAAAACGTTCGTAATGTCCCAAATCGAGGTCGGCTTCGTGTCCGTCTACCGTTACATAACATTCACCATGTTCATAAGGATTCAAAGTTCCCGGATCGATATTGATGTACGGATCGAACTTTTGAATTGTCACATTGTAGCCTCTGGCTTGCAGTAATTTACCTATTGATGATGAAATAATACCTTTACCTAATGAGGAGGCAACACCACCAGTTACGAAGATATACTTAGTTTCTCCCACTACTTAATATTTTTAAATGTTATTTTCTTAATTATCAATATCGCAATATTTATCAAAGTTGCAAAATTACAAAATCTTTTTCAATATCGTCGGATATGCTTTAAAAAATCATTTGATGAAATTGAATTTATCATTCGTTATTATATAAAGGAAACAGTTTTTTGGGAAAAGGAAAATTAAGTGTATTTTTGCACAAAACTAAAAATAGTATGAGAAAAAGTATATGTTTGACTATAGTGCTTGCTGTATTCTGTATGGGAGAGGCATCGGCACAGAAAGTAACCAAGACGAAAGAAGATCCGGCTGTGAAAGCCTTTTCTGATTCATTATCAGCTTTGAGCGCATCTTATTTTGCTTATTTCAGACTGTGGGATGATTTGAATATCCCGGCTCCCCGGTGGGTACGTCCTAATCCGGCTTTTTATAAGTTGTTTGTTCCGCCCACTTATTATGAAGCTCCTATAAAAGAAATTTTTGAAATAAAATGGAGTCCGGATACGAAAATAATGACGGCTGTTGATTCGCTGTATATGGGGAAACGCGACTCTGTATCTGCTGCTATATATCAGCTGCCCGATTTGGAAACCTTGGCCGCTGCAGACCGTTGGTCGAATAATATATTAAGGAATTATTATTTGCAATATCCGGGCAGACTGGTGAATAACGAACTTTATTTGGCCGACCTGAAACCACTGGAAAATAATCAGATAGTAAAAAGACCAAGGAAAGAGAAAATCAAAAGTTTCCTTCAACCGGAAACACCGGTGGAAAGCTTGACTACGGATAATGAATTGTTGGTGGTACGTCCTAACTTTTGGACGCATAAGGGGAATGGATATGTTCAGTTCACACAACATTATATTTCAGATAACTGGTATAAAGGTGGTGAAAGTACTAATGCGCTATTGTCTGGCTTGGTGCTGGAAGCTAATTTTGATGACCGCCAGCGTATAGAGTTTGAAAATAAGCTGGAAATAAAATTGGGTTTTGTTACAGCACCGTCAGATACAGTGCATAAATATAAGACGAATGCCGACTTGTTTCGTTTAAACAGTAAACTGGGTGTGAAAGCGTTCAAAAACTGGTATTATACTTTGGCGGGCGAGTTCAAGACCCAGTTTTTTGGGAATTATAAGACGAATACGAATGATATGATTTCTAATTTTCTGTCTCCCGCTCAATTGGATATAACCCTCGGTATGGACTTTAAGCAGAATAAGAAGAATTATTCATTGTCTTTGTTAGGATCTCCACTGGCGTATACTTTTATGTATATCAGTAATGATAAGATAACTGATCCGGGTGCTTTTAATGTGGATCCGGGGCATAAAACAGCAAATCTTTTCGGTTCGAAATTTACAGGTAATCTGACTTGGAAAATTATTCCCAGTATTGTGTGGGAATCTAAATTGGAGTACTTTACAACTTATGACACCGTAATTGCCAGTTGGGAAAATACATTCAATTTTGTATTGAACCGCTATTTGTCTACTAAGTTGTTTGTTCATGCGCGTTATGATGACGGTGTGACATTGACTGAGGATAACAAGAGTTATTTCCAGTTGCAGGAATTGCTTAGTTTTGGTTTGAATTATACTTGGTAAAGAGGAGAGTGTAAGTGATATTGATAGAAAATCAATAAAAACACGGATGCCGCAGAATACCAAATCCTGCGGCATCCGTGTTTTTATCTGAGAATGGTTTTCTATTTTATTTATGTTCATCCAGCAACGTTTGCACAATTCTTTCTGCAGTGTGTCCATCCCAGCGTTCCGGTAAAAGCCCCTTTTGCCATTCTCCTTTATTCAGCATGTCAAGGGCGTTTGCTAAGATTTCAGGGTCTTCCCCCACTAGCCGGTTTGTGCCGATTGTCACTGTTTCGGGATGTTCTGCATACGTACTTAATGTCATACAGGGGATTCCTAAAAAAGTAGCTTCTTCCGCTACGTTACCCGAATCTGTAATGAGACCCTGGGCATGGCTCACTAAATAACCGAATGACAAATAAGGTTGCGGTGGTAATATATATAACCTTTCAGAAGTAATATCTAAAACAGACAGCTTGTTTTTTACATACGTGTGGAGCGGTGCCACGATCGGCTTGTCTGTTTTTTCCAGTATAGTGCGGAAGATAGCTTTCAGTGCAGTATCATTGTTTAGCAATGAATGCTTGTTCAAGGTTAGCAAGAGGTATTCTTTTTCTTTCAGTCCCATAATAGAGAATGCTACCGGGCGCTGTAAGCGAGTACGGTTATAACGCAGCGTATCAATCAGAATGTTTCCTACAAAATGTACATGTGCTTGTTCGGTTCCTGTTTGATTCAGATTGCGGTTGGCTACCATTCCGGCCGTGAATAGATAATCAGACAAGCCATCTGTTATCATACTGTTTACTTCTTTTGGCATATCCATATCGAAAGAACGGGTTCCGGCCACTAGATGAGCAACTTTTATCCCCTTCTTTTTAGCCACGATAGAACACGCCATAGTAGGAGTTAGGTCATCCACTACAAGTACTACCTGTGCAGGATGTTGTTCCAGTTCGCGGGCGAAAGCTACCAATATACCTGCCATTCGCTGGAAAAAATCTGTATTATCCACATGCAGATACACATCGGGACGCGGCATATCTAGGTCTGTAAACAGAGAAGGTTCCAAACTTTTATCTTCGTCCGAACCTGTGTAGACCAGGCGGGCAGTGATATTTTTTCCTGCTGCCTTTGCAGCTTTGATAGCACGCATTAATGGGGCTATTTTCATGAAATTGGGACGTGCACCGGCGATAATTGTTACTTTCATCTTATTTTAAGCTATTTTCTGAACACAAAAATACATTTTCTTATCGAATTTATTCGTTACTTTGCAGACAAATAACAACCATTATGCTAACATTTGTTCAAGTTTTAGATTTTATAGGTACGTTTGCCTTTGCCATCAGCGGTATCAGATTGGCGTCTGCCAAACAGTTTGACTGGTTTGGTGCGTATGTAGTGGGTTTGGCGACGGCTATCGGAGGAGGTACTATCCGTGATGTGCTTCTAGATGTGACTCCGGGTTGGATGACTGACCCTATATATTTAATATGTACAGGACTTGCATTGTTTTGGGTAATTGCTTTCGGCAAGTATTTGATTCATATGCATAACACTTTCTTCCTGTTCGACAGCATCGGCCTGGCACTATTTACAGTAGTGGGGGTAGGTAAAAGTATTGCTCTCGGATATCCTTTTTGGGTAGCTATAATCATGGGTAGTATCACTGGGGCCGCAGGTGGTGTGCTCCGCGATGTTTTTATTAATGAAATTCCGCTTATTTTTCGTAAAGAAATTTATGCAATGGCCTGTGTGGTGGGGGGATTAGCCTATTGGATATGTGATCTGTTTGGTCTGGAAGCCTTTATTTGCCAGATAATAGGAGGTAGTACTGTGTTTTTGGCGCGTATTTTAGCTGTTAAATATAGCATCTGTTTACCAATTTTAAAGGGGGAACAACGCTAAACAGCACCTGAAAACTATCAAAATAGGGGGTAAAAACTGATAAATGACGGTTTTTACCCCCTATTTTAATAGTTTTTTCTTTGACACCTATTTAAAATGCGCTATCCTTGCATTACCGAGAGCATGGAAAAAGAATATGAACCTAAACTGAAAGATTTATGAATAGCGTTAGTTTTAAAAAGAACCTGCTGGGTGTGCAAGAAGAATTACTTCGGTTTGCATACAAACTCACAGCCGACCGTGAGGAGGCTAATGACCTGCTACAAGAAACTTCATTGAAAGCGCTGGATAATGAAGACAAGTATATCCCCGATACAAACTTTAAGGGATGGATGTATACCATTATGCGTAACATCTTTATAAACAATTATAGGAAAATAGTGCGTGACCAGACATTTGTGGACCATACAGACAATCTCTACCATTTAAGTATGCCTCAGGATTCCGGCTTTGATAGTACCGAGGGAGCTTATGACATGAAAGAAATACATCGTATAGTCGGCTTGCTTCCCAAAGAATACCGTATTCCATTCGCTATGCATGTGTCGGGATTCAAATATCGTGAGATTGCCGAAAAGTTGGGATTGCCGTTGGGTACTGTAAAAAGCAGAATCTTTTTTACCAGACAACGCTTGCAAGGGCAACTCCGTGATTTTGTATAATCCAAAGGGAAAAATTATCAAAAAGGTAGAGTGAAATTCTTTTGCTCTGCCTTTTTGTTTTTATTGGTTTACAATATGATATTAAACATGTTTTTGGAAGCTAAAAAATAGATTCGAATATTAACTTTATTTTTATTCATTTGTTATATTTGCAAAAGGACAAGACACCTTTAAATCAAGTAATAATTATGAAAAAAGAAATCAAATTCAGTTTGGTCTACCGCGATATGTGGCAGTCATCAGGGAAGTACCAGCCCAGAGCTGATCAGTTAGCCAAAATTGCTCCTCTAATCGTTGAAATGGGGTGTTTTGCTCGAGTGGAAACTAATGGAGGTGCTTTTGAACAAGTGAACTTACTGTATGGTGAGAATCCTAACAAGGCAGTGCGTACATTTACCAAACCTTTACGTGAGGCGGGTATTCAGACGCATATGTTGGACCGCGGTTTAAATGCATTGCGAATGTATCCTGTTCCAGCTGATGTACGTCGGTTGATGTATAAGGTAAAACATGCGCAAGGCGTGGATATTACTCGTATATTTTGTGGCTTGAATGAAGTTCGTAATATTATTCCTTCCATAAAATATGCTAAAGAAGCGGGGATGATTCCTCAAGCCACTCTTTGCATCACTTATTCTCCTGTACATACGGTGGATTATTATTCTTATATTGCTGACCAGTTAATAGAAGCGGGGGCACCCGAAATCTGTTTGAAAGATATGGCAGGTATCGGCCGTCCTGAAATGTTAGGGCAGTTGGTGAGAAACATCAAAGATAAACATCCTGAAGTCATTGTACAATATCATGGACATTCCGGTCCCGGGTTATCTATGGCATCTATTTTGGAAGTTTGTGAGAATGGTGCGGATATCATTGATGTCGCTATGGAGCCCTTATCATGGGGAAAAGTGCATCCTGACGTAATTTCTGTACAGGCTATGTTGAAAAATGCAGGTTTTCAGGTACCTGAAATCAATATGAAGGCTTATATGAAAGCACGTAGCATGACGCAGGAGTTTATTGATGATTTTTTGGGGTATTTTATTGATTCTACCAATAAGCACATGTCTTCCTTGCTGTTAGGTTGTGGACTTCCCGGTGGTATGATGGGATCTATGATGGCCGATTTGAAAGGTGTACATTCAGGTATAAATCTACTTTTGAAAGGACAGGGAAAGGAACCTATGAGTTTGGATGATTTGGTAGTGATGCTGTTTGAAGAAGTGGAATATGTATGGCCGAAATTGGGATATCCTCCTTTAGTAACACCGTTCAGCCAATATGTGAAGAATGTGGCTTTGATGAATGTCATGCAATTGGTGAAAGGAGAGGAGAGATGGACGATGATTGATAACCATACATGGGATATGATTCTGGGAAAAAGTGGAAAGTTGCCGGGTGCGTTGGCTCCTGAAATAATTGAACTGGCGAAAAGTAAAGGTTACGAGTTTACTGACGAGGATCCTCAGATGAACTATCCTGATGAGCTGGACAAGTACCGTAAGGAGATGGATGATAATGGCTGGGAATATGGTGAAGATGAGGAAGAGTTGTTTGAACTGGCTATGCATGACCGGCAATACCGTGATTATAAATCGGGTGTAGCCAAGAAACGTTTTATGGATGATTTACAACGTGCTCAGGATGCGGCTATGGTAAAAAGTGGCTTTGATGAGGAAACAATTCGAAAATATAAGCGTACTAAGGCTGATCCTATTATTGCGCCGGATAAGGGACAGATTTTATGGGAAGTTTCCGTGGAAGGTCCTTCTATAGCACCGTTTGTCGGACGGAAATACCAGCATGATGAAGTGTTTTGTTATATTTCCACTCCGTGGGGAGAGTATGAAAAGATCTTTACTAATTTTACGGGACGCATTGTAGAAGTTTGCGCCCAACAGGGAGCTGTAGTTAATAAAGGTGATGTTATAGCTTATTTGGAAAGAACAGAGTTTACTGCATGATTTGAAGGTAAAATATAGTTTTTTTATCCGCTGTGGCAGGTTTGAATTTGTCATGGCGGATGTTTTTATCTTTTCATTCTTTTAAAATTTGCATTCATTCAGTTATGTGTTATCTTTGTTGCCATGCAGAAAAAACAGGTAGATAAGAAAAAATATATGAGAAAACTGTATTCGTGGTTGCTGGGAATAATTTTAGGAGTAATGCCCTGTATTGTTTCAGCATCAGAAAATGACAGTATAAAAGTCGAGAGTCTGCTTCAAAAAGCTGCCCGATTGCCGGCCGATAGCTGTAAGATATTGTTTTTTGCCCAAAATCTATTAGGAGTTCCATACGTAGCGAATACATTGGATGGGACAGATGAAGAAACCTTAGTTGTGCATTTGGATAAGGTGGATTGTACCACGTTAGTTGAAACAGTACTTGCATTGAGCCTTACTGATAAGTATGGGAAAAGTGACTTTGAAAGTTACAAAAAAGCGTTGCGGTGTATCCGCTATCGGAATGGGAAACAAGCCGGTTATGTCTCGCGTTTGCATTACTTCAGTGATTGGATTAAGGATAATGAACAAAAAGGAATTGTACATGAACGCACGGGGGAATTAGGGTTTGCTGCATCACAAGTTTTGAATTTGGATTTTATGTCCACACATTCTGACAGTTATCATCGGTTGAAAAATAATCCTTCCATGATATCCCAGATGATTGAAATAGAGAAAAAATGGAAAAATGTTCCTGTTTCTTATATTCCTAAAACAAGTCTGAATGTTTCTTCTGAGGAATTGGACATAAAGAATGGGGATATCATAGCGATTACCACCAATATAAAAGGGCTGGATGTGGTACATACAGGATTTGCTTGTTGGGTGGATGGTAAATTGCATTTGCTTCATGCTTCATCGGTCATGAAGAAAGTTATTCTAGATTCGCAGACTCTCTTTGAATACTCTAAAAATAAGAAAGCCCACACGGGGGTGCGGGTTATTTCTTTTTCTTCTTTGAAACCGTAGAAGGTATATCTTGTTGGGGTGGAAATATAGGGACGCATTTCATAAGATAAAGGATCTTCTTTTGTCTTTTGAGCATGTAGTTGCCAGGTCTGCTTGAATTGAACTTGCGAGGATTGGGAAGGCTGGCTGCAATTAGTGCACATTCTTCCGGTGTCAGTTTGCTGGCATTCTTGTGAAAGTGTTCACGAGCTACTGCTTCGGCACCATAGATACCATTTCCCATTTCTATAGAGTTCAGATAGACTTCCATAATCCGTTCCTTATTCCAAAATAGTTCTATCAAAGTGGTGAAATACACTTCAAGTCCTTTTCTGATCCAAGAAGAAGCAGGCCACAAAAAAATGTTTTTGGCTGTCTGTTGGCTGATAGTACTGGCACCTCGAGGACGTTTTCGGTTCTTGTTTTCTTCTAAAGCTTTCTCTATTTCTTTGAAGTCAAAACCATTATGCTCGGCAAAGCGATTGTCTTCAGAAGCAATAACAGCCATAGGCAGATGAGGGGATATGTTTTCTTTAGGTATCCAAGAGTGTTTCCACTTTATATCTTCGCCATGAATGATTTGTTGGGTAGTTCGGATAAACATCAACGGGGTAAAGTAAACCGGAATAAAGCGTAAAACGATAACTGCGAGAATGGAAGAACCAAAGAAAAAAAGCAGCAGATTGCGAATGAATTTTAAAATCTTTTTTTTCATGCTTGTGTATTAAAATCAATTTCGGGCAGAAATAACCTGTCCGAAATTGATTTATTTTATATGTTATCCAAAGTTGTGACCGTTGGTTCGGGCGTATTGGATACGCTCTATGATAACGTCATTGATATCATTTCAGTGTACCTGCTTCCGCTTGCTGAATCATCTGTTGGCTGGCATACATATATACTTCTACACGACGATTCTGCTGGCGTCCTTCGGCTGTGTCATTATTACCTATCGGGTCTGCTTGACCCAAACCTTCTACAGACTTGATCTGAGAATTACTTACACCGCAACCTAGCAAATAACTAGCCACACTTTGAGCGCGTTCTTGTGACAGATTGAGGTTCTTTTGGATGCTTTGTTCGGCTGTACTGTTTCTCCAGCCCTGATTGTCTGTATATCCATAAATGGATACGTCCATATCTCTGTTCTGGTTCAATACGTTGTTTGCAAATTTACTTAAGGCTGATTTCGCTTGTGCACTCAAGGCTGCATTTCCTGTATTGAAGAGAATACCGGAATCAAAAGTAACTTTTACAGCCTGAAGACCGTTGTTATCTGTTACCTGTTCTACCTGTGCTCCTTGGATTTGAGCCGCTTCTTCTGCCGCTTTATCCATTTTTTTTCCAATTAACACGCCGGCGCCTGTACCTACTGCCGCACCTACTGCCGCACCAATAGCCGCACCTTTACCATGTCCGGCTATTCCGCCGATAATTGCTCCCAAAGCTGCGCCACCACCGCCACCGATCAGACCGCCTTTAGCGGTATTATTCATGTTACCACATCCACTGAATACTAGTGTTGCACTCAGTAATAAAGCCATAATTTTAGTCTTTTTCATAATCATGTTCATTTTAATATATTAATGACTTAATGCAAAAATTGTTCATTAAACAGCCTGATAATTTAAAGCTTTCTTCTTGATAAGTATAAACCAGATCAGACAAATAATTCCTTTCATAGTGCTAGTGATGCTTATGCTCCACCAAATACCCGGCAAACCCCAGCCCCATGATACAAACAATAATGCCATCGGGATGCGCAGATAGTTACAGGTGACACTGATTACGGCAGGAGGCATGGTGCGCCCCATTCCATAAAAAACGCCCTGTATGGTAATTTCCAGCATCATAAATAGTTGCGAGTATCCGTCGATACGTAGAAATACGCCACCGGTTTCATACGCCGCTTTTTCAGGAACAAAGATAGAAAATATTTCGTTTCCGTAACATATAAAAAGAAATGTGCAGAAAGATCCGAATATAAATGTCATCCATAAAGTGGTGCGATAGGCTTTCAGTACACGGGAGATTTGCCGTGCTGCATAGTTCTGAGCTACAAAAGCACTGAGAGCTGTAGAAAATCCTTGGGAGGTGTTCCAGGTGATAGCTTCGATTTGTCCTCCGGTAGTGAGTGCCATCAGCCCTAAATGACCACCTTGCTCTGTTGCGGTCCTTCCGAGAAACATATTGACGAAAGCGAATAATGTATTGAGTACCGCTACTGGTAATCCTATTTTCAAGATGTGGTGTGTATATTGTTTTTTTAGTGTAGTAAATAACCGAAAGTCATCCCATAATATTTTCTTTTGTTTCAATTGATAGATAAACAGTATGCATACCGTAGCTTCGGCCAGCCAAGTGGCAATTGCGGCTCCCGTAGTTCCCCAGTTTAAACCAAAGATAAAAAGAGGATCTAGTATCATATTTGTAATCAGTCCGATACCGTTAATGGAAAAAGGTATTTTGCTTCGTCCGGCGGCATTGAATATCCCTGTAAAGGCAGCTGATAAAAAGACGAATGGAAAGGCAGTTGCTATAATCCGTAGATATTCCACAGCCATCTTGGCTATATGAGGTTCCAGTTCATAGATACTGATAATAGGGGTGGCAAAAATAAATAACAATGCTCCCCAGCTTAATGATATAAGTAAGGACAAGGTAAGATTATGTGATGCGAACGCACGGGTAGCTTGTTCGTTTTGTGCCCCGATGGCTTGTCCTACGCTGACTTCCGAACCAACTTTGTTCAGCAGGGAGATAGATGTGGACATCCATGTAAGAATACCCACTGAACCTACAGCGGCTATTGCCTCACTTCCTATTCTTCCTACCCAGGCCATGTCGGTCAGGCTATATGCCATCTGTATGAATGAAGTGGCCATAATGGGCATTGCCAAAGTAAACAATTGCTTCAGGATAGGGCCTTGAGTCAGATTCTTAGTTCCTTTCATTCGTCATTAACGGATAAATTGTCTGCAAAGGTAGAAATTTATACTGATTTCTGTGGGGACTGCTGATAAAAATACTTTTCTATTACTCTTTTTAAATGGTCTGGATGTTTCATAAAAAAACTTTGAAGTTCTTGAAGAAGGATAAAGCTTTTTCAAAAAACTCCAAAGTTTTTTATGAGTATATTGATAGAAGTCGTTAATTAGTAAGCGAAAATAGGATATTTCTTCATTGTTTCGTTTACGCGTGCACGAACTTGTGCAATCACTTCTTCATTGTCTACGTTTGAAAGAACAGTTTCAATCATTTCGGCGATTTCCAACATCAAGTCTTCTTTTGCGCCACGAGTTGTGATGGCAGGAGTTCCCAAACGGATACCTGAAGTTTGGAAAGCAGAACGGCTGTCAAATGGGACCATATTCTTGTTTACAGTGATATCAGCAGCAACCAATGCTTTTTCTGCTACTTTGCCTGTCAGATCAGGGTATTTGGTGCGAAGGTCTACCAGCATGGAGTGGTTGTCTGTACCACCAGAAACGATCGTAAAACCACGGTCAATCAGAGCCTGTGCCAATACGGCTGCATTCTTTTTTACTTGTGTTTGATATTCTTTGTATTCCGGCTGTAAACATTCACCGAATGCAACAGCTTTGGCTGCAATGACATGTTCCAACGGACCACCTTGTATACCAGGGAATACAGCAGAATCCAAAAGTTGTGACATCATCTTGATTTCGCCTTTCGGAGTTTTCTTGCCCCATGGATTAGGGAAATCTTTGCCCATCATGATAACACCGCCACGAGGACCGCGAAGGGTCTTATGCGTTGTTGAAGTAACGATATGAGCGTATTTAACCGGATTATCCAGCAGTCCGGCAGCAATCAGACCTGCAGGATGAGCCATATCGATCATCAGGATAGCTCCTATTTTATCTGCGATTTCGCGCATACGTTTGTAGTCCCATTCACGAGAATATGCTGAACCGCCACCAATAATCATTTTCGGTTTTTCACGTAATGCGATTTCTTCCATCTGGTCGTAATCCACACGTCCTGTTTCCTTGTTCAGATTGTATTCACATGGAGTATAAATAATGCCGGATGTGTTAACCAATGAACCATGTGACAGGTGGCCACCATGAGCCAGATTTAATCCCATGAATTTATCACCCGGATTTAAAACGGCCAAGAATACGGCAGCATTAGCCTGTGCTCCTGAGTGAGGTTGTACGTTAGCCCATTCTGCGCCGAAGATTTGTTTCAGTCTGTCGATAGCGATTTGTTCGCTCTGGTCTACCACTTCGCAACCGCCATAGTAGCGCTTGCCGGGATACCCTTCAGCATACTTGTTGGTAAGGCAAGAACCCATAGCTTGCATTACTTGGTCACTAACAAAGTTTTCGGATGCGATCAGCTCGATACCTTTGAGCTGGCGTTGATGCTCTTTTTCGATAATGTCGAAAATCAAATCGTCTCTTTTCATTTCTTTTTATAATAAGTTTATGTGCGATATTCGATTCTGAGTTCACAAAGTTAAGTAATTTTAGAATATAAGGAAATTATTTAGAAGAAAATCTTTAGTGGTATTACAGAAAAAACACGTGTGACTTTCTTTTTGTCGTTTCATAGGAAGTCAAATGCCGGAAATAGTTGATCCTCAGTTCTCTTCTTTGGTGGAAAACTCTTCAGAATGTAATATTATGATAGATGTCGGAATTCTTACGGAGGAGTATGACTGCTTAAAAAATAACTCCTAGAGAGAAACTTAATACATTGCGATGACGATTGATGAAGATACCTTTTTCCTGAAATATGACTCCATCTATATTCTTTTCGTAAGTGATTGATTTGGATATATTGGTTAGTCCGATTTCATACCGGAAATCGAAGAATATATTTGCAATATTCACGCCTAATCCGATAACGGAACTTATATTGATAGGGCGTAATTCTTCTTTTATGCCGGAATGCCCGAACCCTTCAAACTCTTCATCAGTCTTATGTTTCCATACATATTCTAATTTGGGGCCGATAAAAAGTGCCATGCCGTAAGGACGGCTTTTTACGAAACTATAGCCATATAGTATAGGTAATTCCAAAGAATGAATTGTGCTGTTCAGTTTGGCAAATTCGGGAAGGGTATTTTCATTATTCTGATTCTTATTGAAAGCTATTTCACCTTTATAGACATTATACATAATTTCGGGTTGGATGAAGTGTCTTTTCATGTGTACCCGGAAAAATAGGGCGGCGAAATAGCCTACCTTATAATTATTTTGCACATCTTCCATACGTTCTCCGTCTAACTCCAGCCTGCTGGTAAAGTACATGGAAGAATTGAAGCCTCCTTTTATTCCCACATTGATTTTAGGCTCTTCTTGCAAACCTTTCTTCTCTCCTCGTACCGGAACGGATAAGGTGAGGAGCAATAAAGCGATCAATAAAAGGAGTTTCTTCATGAGGTGTCTTTAGGCTTTTTCTTTGGTCCGCATCCTGTTCTTTTCTACAGACCAGCCGAACTTTCCGATTTTCGGTCCCAGCTCAAAATAGCCGCCATGAACATATACCAGCGGATTAGCTTGGGATAATTCGAATTTTCCTGTTTCTCCGTTCAGGTATTTGTCATCAGCTTTCACATTTACCACATCGGCAATAAACATATCATGAGATCCTAGTGAGATAATTTCTTTTACCCTACATTCTATACAGAGTGGAGATTCCTCAATAATAGGAGCATTGACTATTTTCGCTTTTCCCGGAGTCAGCTTCATTTCTTCGAATTTATTATAATCTTTGCCCGAACGCACTCCGCACCAGTCGGTGGCAAATGCCATCTCTTTAGTTGTAAGATTGATGACGAATTCCATGTTTCGTTTCAAGATGGGATAGGAATGACGCTCCGGACGTACGGATATATAACACATGGCGGGGTTGGTACAAATAGTACCTGCCCATGCCACTGTGATAATGTTATATTCTTCGTCCGTACTCCCACAACTGACCAATAGGGCCGGAAGGGGATAAATCATTGTTCCCGGTTTCCAGTCTTGTTTCATAATGATTAAATCAGTTTAATACCTTCCTTGCTTTGTTCCTTCTCGCAATAGTGGCATTTTAAGATGCCGTGTTCCTTGTCGATTACATGGAATAAAGTGATCATCGGTTCATTATTGGTGATACACTTGGGATTGGCACATTTTACAATGCCACGTAATTCCTGAGGCATCAGGACTTGTTTCTTTTCTACCACCTCATAGTCACGGATAATATTCAGTTTCACATTCGGGGCTACTACGGAAAGGCGGCTTATTTCCTCATCAGTAAAAAAGCGGTCGGCCACCTTGATAATTCCTTTTTTACCTAGCTTTTTGCTCTCGAAGTTGTTTCCGATGGTTATGTTAGAGTCTGAATCCTGTAATCCCAATAGGGCGACTACAGTAAACAATTTATCGGAAGGTATATGGTCTATAACAGTGCCGTTTTTCAAAGCGGCTACCTGCAATGCTTGTTTATTATCGCTCATCTTCATTTTTGTTTTTTACTTTTTTGCATCTTCTATAACATCGTTCAAGGTTATGCCCAATACATCACAAAGGATGGCCTGGCGCGCATAAAGTCCGTTTTGTGCCTGCTGGAAATAGTAAGCTTTCGGATTCTCATCCACATCGTAAGCTATTTCGTTGACGCGGGGCAGAGGGTGCAGGATACGCAGATTGGGGCGGGTATGCTCCAGCATCTTATTCCTTAATATATATACATCTTTTACACGTTCATATTCCATCAGGTCGGTGAAACGTTCGCGCTGTACACGGGTCATGTAAAGAATATCGGCATCTGCGATCGTTTCTTCGTTAAAGTCTGTATATTCTTTGTATTTAATATTGTGCTCCTTGCAGTATATTTTATATTCTTCCGGCATTTTCAGCTCTTCAGGAGCAATGAAGTGGAAAGTGGGATTGAAGTGACGCATAGCCATCAGCAGAGAATGGACGGTGCGTCCGTATTTCAAGTCGCCTACCAAATAAATGTTCAGATTCTCAAGCGTTCCCTGTGTTTTGTATATGGAGTAGAGGTCTAGCATAGTTTGTGACGGATGTTGATTAGCTCCGTCTCCGGCATTGACTATAGGTACCGGGGCAACTTCACTGGCATATCTTGCAGCACCTTCCAAAAAATGGCGCATTACAATAATGTCAGCGTAATTGCTTACCATCATGATCGTATCTTTCAATGTTTCTCCTTTTGAGGAACTGGTCACTTTAGGATCGGTAAATCCAATGACGCGTGCTCCCAATCTGTTTGCTGCGGTTTCAAAACTGAGTCGTGTACGGGTGGAGGGTTCGAAGAAAAGAGTGGCGACTACTTTGCCATCCAAAATTTTACGGTTAGGCTTCTTTTCAAACTCTTTTGCCATCTCCAGGAGGTAGAGGATTTTCTCTTTCGAGTGTTCGGCAATAGTAACTAAACTTCTATTTTCCATTTTGGCTTGTATTTATAATTACAACTTATACGGAGTGTAAAGGTATGAAAAAAAAATAAATGAGCGAAGATTTAAAAGATATTTCGTTGAACTTTGTTAGAAACACATTCTATCTCAAAGTTTTTCCTTACTTTTGCATCGTTAATTACTAGAAAACGTCATGAGGAAGAAATTTATATATGTGCTTTGGGCTCTTGTAGTCGGCATACTGTTGGTTATAGCGTTCATATTCACCGCGATAGCAAAAGGATGGATTGGATATGTACCCCCCATTGAAGAGTTGGAAAATCCGAATTTAAAGTTTGCAACCGAGATTATATCCGATGATGGCAAGATGCTGGGCACTTGGTCACTTAGTAAGGAGAACCGCGTATTTGTGGGTTATGACCAGCTTTCACCGAATCTGATTCATGCACTGATTGCTACCGAAGATGAACGTTTTGCAGAACATTCCGGCATTGACGCCCGTGCGTTTATCCGCGCTTTGGTGAAACGGGGGGTGATGATGCAGAAGAATGCCGGTGGGGGTAGCACCATCACTCAGCAGTTGGCAAAGCAGTTCTATTCACCTACGGCGGATAATGTGATGGAGCGTTTGTTGCAGAAACCTATCGAATGGGTGATTGCTGTTCAGTTGGAACGTTATTATACAAAAGAAGAGATTCTGACCATGTATCTTAATAAATTTGATTTTCTGAATAATGCAGTCGGTATCAAGACAGCTGCCAATACATATTTTTCAAAAGAGCCGAAAGACCTGAACATTGAGGAAGCGGCTACCTTGGTAGGTATGTGTAAGAATCCTTCACTTTATAATCCGAAACGTTTTAATGAACGTTCACGCGGACGCCGGAATGTCGTTCTTGACCAGATGCGCAAAGCAGGTTACCTGACTGATGCGGAAGCTGATTCATTAAAGGCATTGCCATTGGTCTTGAAATATCGTCGTGTAGATCATAAGGAAGGACTGGCTACTTACTTCCGTGAATATCTGCGTGGAGTGATGACGGCTAAAGAACCGAAGAAAAGTGACTACCGCGGATGGCAGATGCAGAAATATTATGAGGATTCATTGGCTTGGAAGACAAATCCTCTTTTCGGTTGGTGTGCTAAAAACAAGAAGAAAGATGGTACTAATTATAATATCTATACGGATGGTCTGAAGATTTATACCACTATCGACTCACGTATGCAAAAATATGCTGAGGAAGCTGTTTACGAACATGTGGCGCAGTATTTGCAACCCCGCTTCTTCAAGGAAAAACGGAAAAAGAAAACGGCTCCGTTTACGAATCAGCTGACAGAGGCAGAAGTGAATTCTATCATGACCAGGGCCATGAAGCAGACTGACCGTTATCGTATCATGAAAGAGGCAGGGTGTTCGGAAGCAGAAATAAAGAAAGCGTTCAATACTAAATATGAAATGTCCGTATTCTCATACGAGGGGGAAAAGGATACCATTATGACTCCGATGGATTCTTTGAAATACTATAAGTTCTTCCTTAGAGCGGGATTCATGTCTATGGATCCGTTGACCGGTCATGTAAAAGCATATGTGGGAGGACCCAACTATAATTATTTCCAGTATGATATGGCGATGGTAGGCCGTCGCCAGGTGGGTTCTACTATTAAACCTTATGTATATACTTTAGCTATGGAGAACGGTTTTTCTCCCTGTGACCAGGTGCGCCATGTAGAGCAGACCTTGATAGATGAAAATGGCCGTCCATGGTCACCGCGTAATGCCAGCAAGAAGCGTTACGGAGAGATGGTTACCATCAAATGGGGCTTGGCAAATTCTGATAACTGGGTAACGGCTTATTTGATGGGGAAACTGAATCCTTATCAGCTAGTTCGTCTGATTCATTCATTTGGTGTACAAAATAAACAGATAGATCCGGTGGTTTCACTTTGTTTAGGCCCTTGTGAGATTTCTGTAGGAGAAATGGTCAGTGCTTATTCGGCATTTGCTAATCGGGGTATTCGTACAGCGCCTGTTTTTGTAACCCGTATTGAGGATAATGAAGGAAATGTGTTGGCGAATTTCACTCCACAAATGGATGAGGTGATTAGTGAAACAAGTGCTTATAAAATGTTGGTCATGCTGCGTGCGGTCATCAATGAAGGTACGGGTGGGCGTGTACGCCGTCTATATGGTATTACTGCCGATATGGGAGGAAAGACAGGTACAACCAACCGTAATTCTGACGGTTGGTTCATGGGATTCACCCCTTCATTGGTATCCGGTGTATGGGTAGGTGGTGAAGAGCGTGATATTCACTTTGATACGATGGTGGACGGGCAGGGGGCTGCTATGGCACTTCCTATCTGGGGGCTTTATATGCAGAAAGTCTATAAGGACAAGAGCTTGGGATACTCTCAGGACGAGAAATTCAATATTCCTGATGACTTTGATCCTTGCAAGGATACTTTGATAGATGAAACTTCGGTAGAAGAAACCGGAGGATTGGACAATATATTTGAGTAATTAGAAGATTAGATTTATAAGTACAAAGTCTGTTTGCAAGAAGGAAAGCAAGCAGACTTTTTTCTATATATACTTTTATGAACTATTACTTTTCCTGTTCACACGGCAGTTTATATTATAGAAAATAATTTATGTAAAAATGGTGAAAACCCTTGTCCTTTCATCGAAAAATGCTATATTTACGAAAAGAAAATCTTTACCTTATAAAGATAGGAGGTAACTATGGATAGAGATGTAACCCTATATCAGATCACTAGCGTTATGGCCGAGAGAGTTTTTCAAAAGATAGACAACTTCAATAAAGGCCGTAGAGAAGATGCGGGATTTTATGCAATCAGTGTTTCCACTCCTTATCGTTCGTATTATGCTTTATGGCGTATATTTCCGGATAATACTTACTCTCCTCTGTTTATTCAGTCGTTGGCAGTTACATTTAATGATGCGGCAGAGCGTGCTTTTCAGTATTTGCAGAATTGCAATGTCCTGCTGAAAGTGAAGGATAACACTTTCTTTGAACCTTATTATGGTCTGTCCGAAGATATAGTTGCATTTGGGAAGTATCGTGGAAAAAGGTTGGCGGAAGTATATTATATTGATCCTAACTATGTGCTTTGGTTGGCACATAAGTTTGAAGCCCGTAACCCCAGAGACAAAAAGTTAGCAGTATTGGCAAAGGCTTTTGCCACAGTTCATTATGAAACGGTCATCAGAAAACATCATTTGCCGGCTGGGAGTCGTTTTATCGGTCAGCCGGGAGAAAGGCTGACCGATTTACATCTGGAAGTCCTGGGGACAAGATTACAACTAGATGCTTATAAAACGACTGGATACTATGTAGATCAGAGTGTACTTGCTGCTGATGCTGATGGTAATCGTTATACTTTTATCATAAAGGCAGCTGCTTCCAGTATGTCACCGGAGATGCTGAGCTGCTATACAAAGAAAATCAATCCTCATGAAAGTCTATATATTAAATCGGCCAAAGTCCTTTCTCATTATGAGAGTAAAGGAATTAAATATACTCGCATAGGATATTTGAAATTTAAATAATGTCTGGAAAACAAATTCCCCCACCTTTGGATTGGCGAGGGAACGTTTTTTATTATCCGTTTACCTTTTTATAATCGGCCAGGAATTTTTCTAATCCTATATCTGTCAATGGATGGTTTAGAAGGCCTTTAATGGCGGATAACGGGCAGGTTACTACATCTGCTCCCACTTCCGCACATTGTAATATATGTAAGGTGTTTCGGATGGAGGCGGCAAGAACTTGTGTCTTGTAGTCATAAGTTTGGTACAATTCTACAATTTGTGCAACCAGTCCTACACCGTCATTACAAATATCATCCAGTCTGCCGACAAATGGAGATACATAGGTAGCCCCCGCCTTTGCCGCAAGTAATGCCTGTCCGGCAGAGAAAACCAGTGTACAATTAGTGCGGATTCCTTTATTACTGAAATATTTGATAGCTTTGATGCCGTCCTCAATACAAGGAACTTTTACTACAATGTGTGGGTTAAGGGCGGCAAGTTCTTCGCCTTCACGAATCATTCCTTCATAATCGGTAGCAATCACTTCGGCACTGACATCTCCATCCACTATATTACATATTTCAATGTAATGCTTATGTTGGTTCTCAACTCCTTTAATGCCTTCTTTGGCCATTAAAGACGGATTTGTGGTTACACCATCCAGTACGCCCAATGCATTTGCTTCGCGGATTTGTGCCAGGTTGGCTGTGTCAATAAAGAATTTCATAACTTTTTTCTTTTTGATAATTAAAAATCAGGTTAGCAACAGATTGCTAAGCTACTGATATTAACAATGATAAACAAGTAAATGTTCCGATTTATCTGTTATGAATTCTTTTTGTAGCTGAATACCGCCCAACCGTTCAAAGCGATGGCCATAAGGAACAAGGCGATAAATTGCATAATCAGGTCACTGAATCCGCTTCCTTTCAGGTAAACCATACGTGTTACCTGTATGAAGTACTTCAAAGGATTGGCAATGGTTATGGTTTGTGCCCATTCGGGCATACTGTTGATGGGAGTAAACAACCCGCTCATCAGCATGATGATAATCACAAAGAAAAACATGACAAACATGGCCTGCTGCATGGTTTGGGAATAGTTGGAAACTACCAGCCCCATGCCCGAGATAACGATAATGAATAATAATGCAAAGAAATAAAGCAGCCATAAATGACCGGCCGGAACCAGACCATAAACTAACCATGCCAGAATGATACCGATTGTGAGGATCAGTATGCCGGCTATCCAGTAAGGAATCAGCTTGGCCAGAATGAAAGTGAATTTGCTTACAGGAGTCACATTGATTTGTTCGATGGTTCCGAATTCTTTTTCACTCACAATATTAAGAGCAGGCAGAAAGCCGCATAACATCATCAACAATTGTGCCATCAGTGCCGGAACCATAAATACCTTATAATCCAGATAGGGGTTGAAACGTCCTTGGGTATCTATGTTTATCACCGGGGAGGGAGAAATAGAGCCGGAATGGGAAGCCCGGATTTCAGTGGCATAGGCATTCACTATATTACTGAGGTAGGAACTTCCTAAAGTTCCTTTCGTTCCGTTTACGGTGTTGGCTGAAACCAGTACTTTTGCTACACCGGTTTTCAGCAAATCGCGTTCGAAGTGTGGCGGGATTTCCAAAATGAGGTCAGCATCTCCTTTTTCAATGCATTGCATCGCTTCCTGGTAACTGTTTGAAACATCTACCAGATGAAAATATTCGGAAGCTCCCACCTTCTGAACCAGTCGGGTGGAATAGGGACTGCGGTCATTATCCACTACGCTGAGATTCATATTCTTGATTTCAAAGTTTGCGGCCCAAGGCAACACCAGCAGGATGATGCAGGGAAATACGAGCAGTATCCGCGGAAGCATCGGGTTGCGCAGCAGTTGCTTGAATTCTTTTTCTAATAAATACTTTATCATATCTTCCGGAACTTATTCTAATCGTTTGTTAAACTTTTTTAGGCTGATGAGTAAAAGGATAACAGCCATCAGCATAAGTATACCCATTTCTCCCTGTGCATAACTGATACTCAATCCTTCAATCATGATTTTCTTGATTCCGACAATATACCATCTGGCAGGGATGACATTTGAAATCAGCTGTAAAGGAAGAGGCATATTCTCGATGGGGAATATCATGCCGGAAAGTAGAACGGTAGGCATCATCAGTACCATTCCCGAAAACAGCATGGCTTCCACTTGGGTACGGGCGATAGTGGAAACCAATAATCCCAACAGCAGAGATACTACGATGAAGATCCATGAGAGCAAAGCCAACGAAAAAAGACTGCCTGCTACCGGAACATGTAATACATAAACAGACAGCAGCAGAATTGTGACCAGATTGACGCATGACAGCACAAAGTAAGGTACCATTTTGGCTATAATCATCCATAGCGGACGTACGGGAGATACCAGCAATACTTCCATCGTACCGGTTTCTTTTTCACGGACAATAGAGATGGAAGTCATCATGGCGCATATCAACATTAAAATCAATCCCATTACTCCCGGCACAAAATTGTAGGCACTTTGCATACCCGGATTGTACAATAACTTTATTTGGGGGATAATCTGTATGGGTGATTGTTGTTGCATGATCCGGCTTTGCTGATAATCTGCAATAATATTGGATGCGTAAGAGGTCAGTATGGTAGCATTGTTGGGATCGGTGGCATCGGCTATCAGTTGTACTCGGGCTTTACCGGTATGCCGCAGATTGTTATCGAAACCGGCCTCAAACACAATGACCAGGTCTGAACTGCTTTTCCGGAGTGTTTCCTCTATCTCGTCGTTGTCATATAGCATCTTGTTGACATTGAAATAGTCACTGGCATCCAGTTTGTCGATGATTTGCCGGGTGGATACATCTTTTGAGAAATCTAGCACGGCTACTTTTACATTCTTTACTTCGGTGGTGATGGCAAAACCGAAAAGAATAATTTGTACGACAGGCATACCTAGTAATATCAGCATCGTCCGGCGGTCCCGGAAAATGTGATAGAATTCTTTTCGCACAAATGATATAAATTGTTTCATTCTCTTTTTCTCTATCTCTTTTTCAACTTCTTACGGCCTTGCGTGCCAATTGTCTGAATACTTCATCCATATCTTGGGCATGGAACCGTTCTTTTAACCGTTGTGGGGTGTCCAGCGCTTCGATTTTTCCATCCACCATCATTGAAATCCGGTTACAGTATTCCGCTTCATCCATATAGTGGGTGGTAACGAAGACGGTGATTCCCCGTTCTGCCGCCTGATAAATCAATTCCCAGAACTGCCGGCGTGTGGCAGGGTCTACCCCTCCTGTCGGTTCATCCAGAAAAACGATCTTCGGCTCATGGAAAATAGCTACCGAGAAAGCCAGCTTTTGTTTCCATCCCAAGGGAAGTGACCGGACCAATGTGTTTTTCTCATTCAAGAGTCCTAATTGTTCCAGCACCTTGTCTGTTTTCTCAGCGATCTCCTTGTCGCTCATTCCATAAATCCCTGCATATAGCCGGATGTTTTCCCATACTTTTAAATCTTCATACAGTGAGAACTTCTGGCTCATATATCCGATCTTTTTTTTAACCTGCTCGTATTGCGTGGCTATGTCAAAGCCCGCTACTGTACCTTTTCCCCCGGTAGGTTGTGATAAACCGCATAACATGCGCATGGCTGTTGTTTTTCCGGCGCCATTAGCACCTAGGAAACCAAAAATCTCTCCCTGTTTCACTTTGAATGAGATATGGTCCACTGCAGTGAAGTTGCCGAATTGTTTGGTCAAGCCTTCTACCTCTATGGCGTATCGTCCGGTGACTTGCGGTTCATTAAAAGACAGCCCTTCAGGAGAAAGGATCGAACTGAACTGTTGAAGAATACGGTCCGGAGTGTCAATGCCTTGAATCTTTCCTTCACGAATAAATGCAATACGGTCACAGCATTTCATCTCGTTCAGGTAAGGCGTTGCCGCAATGATGGTAAGACCTTCTTGTTTCAATTTCAGCAGCATGTCCCAGAACTCCTTTCTGGATACAGGGTCCACACCGGTGGTAGGTTCGTCCAAGAACAGAATGGAAGGCCTGTGAATCAGTGCACAACTCAGAGCCAGTTTTTGTTTCATGCCGCCGGATAGTTTTCCGGCACGCCGGTGTTTGAAAGGTTCTATTTGTTGGTAGATATCCTTTACCAATGCGTAGTTCTCCCGGATAGTGGTATTGAAAAGCGTGGCAAAGAAAGTGAGATTCTCTTCTACGGACAAATCCTGGTATAAGGAAAAACGTCCCGGCATATATCCTGCCTGCCGGCGTATCTCTTTGTAATTCTTCACCACATCCTGCCCGCAGACTTCCGCTTTCCCTTCATCGGCTAGCACCAATGTGGTGAGAATGCGGAAAAGAGTAGTCTTTCCTGCACCGTCCGGTCCGATAAGCCCGAAGATTTCTCCCGGTTTCACCTCAAAGCATACATCTTTCAGGGCTTGAACTTCACCGTAACTTTTGCTAACTCCTTTGACAGAAACGATATAATCCATTGTCTTATTTATTTCTTCATTTCTCCGTACATGCCTATCTTGATGTATCCGTCATTCTTTACTGCTATTTTTGTGGCGTATACCATATTGGCGCGTTCGTCACGTGTCTGGATTGTTTTAGGGGTGAATTCCGATTTGTCTGAAATCCAGGTGATTGTCCCTTCGTATTCCCGGCGGTCATCTTCTCCTAAATCAGAAAACACTTTTACTTTATCTCCTAATTTCAGTTGAGATAATTGATCGGCGGTGATATAGGCGCGTAAAAAAAGATGTTGCACATCCGCCACTTTAAATAAAGGTTTTCCTTGCGTGGCCAGTTCCCCGGCTTCGGCATATTTGGCCAGTACTGTTCCGCAAATCGGACTGGTAATGTGACATTTGCGAAGCTGGTCATCCAGTTGGGCTACTTGTATTTCGTAGGCCGAGCTTTCTTCTGTGATACTGGCATTGCCGCGTTGAAGCGTAGAGATCTGTGCTTCCAACTGTTTTTTCAGAACGGCAATCTGGGAGTCAATATCATCTATTTGTTTTTGGGTGGCGGCATTTTCCTTCAGCAAGTTTTCTGTGCGTTTTCTTTCATATTCGGCTTTGCCGATTTGTTCTTTTGTGGCAGCTATCTGTTTATTGATGTCCGTGCTTTTGCTGGCTATCGCTTTACCGCTGGCCAGTAACTGCATCTTTTTCAAATAGAGTTGTAAGGTATCTATACACCCCACTTCTTCATCGGCCTTTAATAACTGTCCTTCTTCTATATTGAATTGCATGATCTTGCCATTGGCTTCGGAGGATACAATTACTTCGGTAGCTTCAAATGTGCCTGATGCATCATAGTCGCCTTTCTTGTTTCCGCAAGAGGATAAACTGAACAGAGTGGCGGCAAGCAAGATATATTTATTTGTTCTCATATTGGTTTGTTGTATATTTTAATTCGTAAATGGCTGATAATAACTGAATTTCATGCAGGATCTTATCCTGCCTGGCAATGTTCTCGGCTGTTACTTCACGTAGCATTTCTGTAACGGTCAGTGTTCCGTTGGCAACTTTTGCTTGGGCTGATTTTTTAATGTTGTTACGTAGGGTGATAATCTCCTCATCGTTCTTCATCAGTTCCGTCAGTTTCTTAATTTCACTGTTGTTTTGAGTGATTTCCAGATGAGTGTTAAACAAGAACGTTTCTTTCTGTACGTTCACATCTTGTTGATTCAGTATTAATTGGCGAGATTCATTCTTGCGAGTATATAGGTTACTGAAGTTCCAGGAAAGGCGTACGCCTGCTACGTAATAGGCCGAAAATTCATTTTTCAGCATATTCAGTCCCGGGTTGCCGTATGCTCCTTGTACAAATATGCCTAACCTAGGCAGGTTCTTGGCGGTAAGTTGTTTACGTTGCGCCTCCAGTTGCTGATTTTGTGCCGCAAACAAGTTAAGTTCCGGACGTCGGATGAATTCTGCAGAATAGGCTTCTCCTTTATATAATAAGGCATTTACATCTGGTTTCTTTAGTGTGTTCCCGGTTAAAGGAGTAGGGTGGTTAATCATGATCTTCAACATCTCGCTGTAAGCACGATATGTGGCTTCCAGAGTATGACGTTGCTGTATGTTGTTCAATTGTTCCACTTTTACAGCATCCAAATCAACTTGATTGGCAATACCATTCTTTACATACGCTGTAACGTTGTCATAATTCCTTTGTAATTCTTCCTGCATAAGCTGGTTTTGCTTCAATTGCTCTTTCAATAACAGGATACCAAAAAAAAGTTGGTTTACCCGTTCGTTGATGGCATACATGTCCACTTCCAGTTTCTGTTTGTCCACTTCGGATGTGGCACGGGTTACCTCTTTCCGTGCCCGGATGTTACCACCGTCCCATACCACTTGGTCCAGTTGCAGCATGGCTTGGTATTGATCCTTGCGCATACCGCGAATATCAATTCCGGGTAGGTCAACGGGTATTTCCGTTACATCCGATTGATAACTGGCTTTGGCGGATAATGAAACTTGCGGCAGATAACCCTTGTCAGCGTTAGAGATATTGTATTCTTTCGTCTTTTCAATCAGCCCGTATCGTTTAATCAGCGGATAATGTGCCCGGGCTTGCTGCTGACACTCTTCCAGCGTGAGTTCCTGTGCATTCAAACAAATGGGACTGATGCAAAGAAGAAAGGTTGTGAGAATGAATAACCTTTTCATTTTCTTAATCTGCTTAATATGATTTCTACATTTTCTTGTTTTCTGCGTTCCATATATTGATGATATTCTTCACCTTTTTCTTCCACAAACAATTGTATCAGTGGGTTTGCCACAAAGACGAAGATATTGAGTGAAATGGCGCTGACCATTAAATCTTCCGCTTTGACGGGGCGTACTGTGCCTTTCTTTATTTCCTCTTGCAGTGACCGGTCGAGCAGACTGATTGCTAACCGGAAATTAGGGAACAAGGTTTTACGGCAAATTTCTTTTCCGCATTCATTGGTCAGAATCTCCCTGTATATAAATAAAGGTAGTTCGGGATTAGCAGTCAAAAGGTCGAAGTGTGCTTCAATGAAACATTTTATTTTCTCCAAAAAAGGCAATGATTCATCTACACGAGAAAGGAATGTATCGGCCAGTTGCTTGGCTTTTTCTTCAAATACTTTGTTGAACAGATTCTCTTTTGTACGGAAATAATAATGCAGCATGGCATGGGTTACACCAGCCTCCTTAGCTATTTCTGTTGTCTTGCTTCCGGAGAATCCTTTCTTAAGGAATTCTTTTTCAGCGGCTTTTAGTATGGATTGTTCTGTATTGCTCGTTTCTTCTTTCATATTATCATATTTGTTTAACAGAATTGTTAGTAAACGCAAATGTATAAGGAATCATTGGAAACAACAAACAGATGAAGTGAAAAAAATGTGTTCTTTAGTTTTTATTAAATGTTTTTTCAAGGAAGGCTAACCTCTTTTTCTTGGCAGGTTAAGGCTTTTTTCCCTGTTGTGTTCTATCTCCAAAGCTTATGGAGTTAACTCCAAAGGTTATGGAGATAACTCCAAAGCCTATGGAGATAGAAATAGAACGGCCGGAAAGCCTTAGCCTTCCTGGTAGAAAGCCTTAGGTCTGCCAATGAAAATACTTAGCTGTTTTCCCACCTGTCAGGCTGGCCCTTTCAGTAACACTATCGTTTGCCGTAGGGGGATATGGAGGCGGGTTATCACAAGGTGAATAATGATTAATATATAAAAGGTATAAATTCTAAAAAAGCACAGACATTCCACGGCGGATATATTCTCTTTCCATATCTTCCGGTTTCAATATCTTATTGTCAAAGACCAGTAGGTCAATATCCAGTTTTACTACTCCTTGAGCCTTGTCTTCAGGAATCCGTCCGCAGCGTCGTTCCAATTCTTTAAACAAATCATGAACAGAATCGGGTGAAAGCGTTGTGCTGAATTTGGCCAGTTGATTGCTGAAAGGGGAGTGAAAGCCGCTGCCAACAGCTTCCGTTTCCATCATCTCGCCGAAATGAATATCAGGAAATGTGGCACGTAATGCTTCCCGTGCAACCGAGAGTTGCGCGTAACGGTTTGTATTAGAGCCCATACAAAGCAAACAATGGTGTTCGTCCATAACATTTATTGCATTAATGGTGCAAATGTATGAAATGTTTTTGTTACTTTTGCATGAATATATAAAAGAAATGGTACCATGAAATTTATTGGAATTATTCCTGCGAGATATGCCTCAACACGTTTTCCGGCCAAACCTTTGGCCATCTTGGGAGGCAAGCCTGTGATTCAGAGAGTCTATGAACAAGTAGCCGGTATATTGGATGAAGCATACGTAGCGACGGACGATGAACGCATTGAATCCGCCGTAAAAGCTTTTGGCGGAAAAGTGGTCATGACCTCCGTTCACCATAAAAGTGGCACAGACCGTTGTTATGAAGCGTATACCAAAGTAGGACAAGGATATGATGTGGTTGTAAATATTCAAGGTGATGAACCTTTTATTCAAAGATCACAGCTTGAAGCTGTGAAAGCTTGCTTTGAAGATTCGGCTACACAGATTGCGACTTTGGTGAAACCTTTCACTCCCGAAGACGGGTTTGAAGCTTTGGAGAATGTAAATTCTCCGAAAGTGGTGGTTAATAAGAATATGAATGCTTTGTATTTCAGCCGTTCCGTCATTCCTTTCCAACGTAACGCGGAGAAGGAAGGCTGGCTGAAAGGGCATACTTACTATAAACATATCGGTCTGTATGCTTATCGGGCCGATGTACTGAAAGAAATAACTTCGCTTCCACAATCTTCGCTGGAGCTGGCTGAATCGTTGGAGCAGCTTCGTTGGCTGGAAAATGGTTATACTATTAAGGTGGGAATCAGTGAAGTGGAGACAATAGGCATTGATACGCCTCAGGATCTGGCACGTGCCGAAGCATTTTTAAAACAGAGGGAGGGGAAGTAAATGCTGGACAGAACCACCCCACCGCCAATCCGCCAACTAAGCGAATTCAGTATAACCCGTCCCGACAGGAGGACGATGAAGAATGGGATGCCTCTGAATATCATTCATGCGGGAACCGAGGATGTTGTACGTTTTGATCTTCTGATAGGAGGCGGACAATGGAATCAGGAACAGCCGTTGCAGGCTATGTTCGCCAATAGGATGCTGCGTGAGGGAGCTGGAAATTTAACGTCTTCACAGATTGCGGAGCGATTGGATTATTACGGAGCCTGGCTGGAGTTATCTTCTTCCGTGAACTATGGATTCATAACACTTTACTCTCTGAATAAATATTTTGCCCGCACGCTGGCCGTCATATCCGAGATGATAAAGGCTCCTACGTTTCCGGCAAAGGAACTTTCTGTGGTGGCCGATACGAACAAACAGCAATTTCTGGTGAACAGCACCCGGGTGGAAATGATTGCCCGAAAGCAGTTGAATACAGCCTTGTTCGGTCCGGAGCATCCTTTCGGGCGCTATGCGGTAGCGGAGGATTATGACCGGATTACCCCGGAGGTGCTCCGTTCGTTTTATCGGAAATATTATCATTCGGGTAATTGTTCGGTATATATTTCGGGAAAGGTCACATCGGAAATTATCCGTTGTATAGAAGATAACTTGGGAAGTGGACAATGGGGGGAAGTGACGGAAAAAGCAAAGACAACGCTTGTTCCTCCGGTTACCACCAAAGAAAAGCGTATCTTTATAGAACGTGAGGATGCACTTCAAAGTTCCTTGAAAATGGGATGTTTCGTAATGGACCGTCATCATCCGGACTTTTTGAAGGCACGTGTCATGGTCACTTTGTTCGGAGGGTATTTCGGAAGCCGTCTGATGTCCAATATCCGTGAAGACAAGGGATATACATACGGTATCGGCGCAGGCATTGTGTCCTATCCGGGAACGGGAATACTGACTGTCAGTACCGAGGCGGCCAATGAATATGTGAATTCTATCATAACAGAAGTTTATCGGGAGATGGACAAATTGTGTAATGATCTCGTTCCTCAAGAAGAATTGGAAATGGTGAAGAACTATATGCTGGGCGATTTATGCCGGTCGTACGAGGGACCTTTTTCTTTGTCTGATGCCTGGATTTATATAGAAACGGCAGGGCTGGACGAACGCTTCTTTATCCGTTCGCTGGATGCCATCCGGGGAATCACCAGAGAAGAAATACGCATATTGGCTCAAAAGTATTTCTGCAAAGAAAACTTAATAGAGGTCATTGCGGGTAAAAAAGTGTAATAACCTATCATGTCCAAAGATAGAAAATCGTATCTTTGGCGTAAATCTTATCTATTATAAGTAACGAACCAATGAAGAAATACATATATATATTATTGCTTTTGGCATCGGTCAGTACATTGGCCACCGCTCAGATAAAAATCGGGAATTATACTTTTAAAGACGGGGGCGAATATACCGGAGAGCTGAAAGGTAGAAAACCAAACGGTAAAGGAAAAACAATCTACAAGAACGGAAATACCTACGAAGGGGAATATATAAAAGGTAAACGCGAGGGGAACGGGACATATACGTTTCACGATGGAGAAAAGTATGTGGGGCAATGGTTCCAGGATCAGCAACACGGCAGCGGAACCTATTATTTTATGAATAATAACCGGTATGAAGGTATGTGGTTTGCCGACTATCAGCAGGGTGAAGGCACTATGTATTATTATAACGGAGATGTTTATATAGGTAACTGGTTTCAGGACAAACGTAGCGGAAAGGGTACTTATACCTGGAAAGCAGGAGCCAAATATGAGGGCGAATGGAAAGAAGACAAGAAAAACGGACAGGGCGTTATGGTATGGCCCGACCAGTCAAAATATGAAGGTGAGTGGAAAGATGACGCACGTGACGGAAAGGGGACATTTTACTATGTCAACGGTGACAAGTATGTGGGCGACTGGAAGGATGACGTGCAGCATGGTAAAGGTATTTATTACTTTAATAGCGGTGACCGTTACGAAGGTGACTACGTAAACGGTGAACGTACCGGGCAGGGAATTTATGTACACAAGAATGGCGACAAGTATGTAGGGCAGTTCAAGAACGGCGAGCAGCATGGGACTGGAACCTTTACATGGGCCAACGGTGCTGTGTATGAAGGGCAGTGGGTGAATAACCAGCGCAGCGGTAAAGGACACTATATCTGGGCGAACGGCGATGACTATGAAGGTGAATGGAAAAACAACATGGCCGACGGTGAAGGCACTTTGCGCACGGCTGACGGAACCAAATATAAGGGCCATTTCGTAAAAGGAAAGGAAGACGGCAAAGGCGTGCTTGAAGATAAGAACGGAGTACGCTATGACGGATTTTTCAAACAAGGGAAGAAACACGGCGCTTTTGTGGAGACTGACAAGAATGGAAATGTAATCCGTAAAGGTGTTTATAAGTTTGGAACGCTGGATGCGGAACAAAAATAAGAATATAATGTTGGATTTAGAGAAGATAACGTTGAAAGTACGTGAAATAGCACTCCGGGCGGGTGCTTTTCTTCGTAAAGAGCGTAGCGGTTTTGACCGTAGCAAGGTAGAGAAGAAAAATGCTCACGACTATGTATCGTATGTAGATAAAGAATCGGAACGCCGTATTGTGGCTCAACTTCGGGAATTGCTTCCCGAAGCAGGATTCATTGCCGAAGAAGGTTCGGGCAGCCTGACTACGGAAAACTATTGCTGGCTGGTAGACCCGCTGGACGGAACCACCAATTTTATCCATAATAATGCTCCTTATTGTGTGAGTATCGCCCTTCGTAGTAAAGAAGAACTGCTGGTTGGAGTGGTGTATGAAGTATGCCGCGATGAACTTTACTGGACTTATAAAGGAGCGCCTTCTTATCTGAACAACAAAGAAATACATGTATCAGATGTTTCTGATATGGACGAAGCGTTTGTGGCGTTAGGCTTTCCATACGATTCGCAAAAGTATAAGCCATTGGCGGAGCATATTGTGCACGAGTTGTATGGAAATGTGGGAGGTATGCGCCTGCAAGGAGCAGCTGCGGCAGAACTTTGCTATGTAGCTGCCGGTCGCTTTGAAGCCCGTATAGAAGGACTGCTGGGACCGTGGGATATTGCGGCCGGTTCGATAATCTTGATGAATGCCGGTGGAAAAGTGACAGATTACAGCGGAGGGGGAGATTTCTATTCCGGTCATGAAGTGTTGGCTACCAATGGAAAGCTGCATGATGGGTTTCTCAAGGTCTTGGGAAAAAAATAAATACTTCGCTTTTTTCTAGTTCGTTACAAATATATTTTGTAAGTTTGTCAAGTGAACACATGAACATAATGTAACATGGATGTATCTGTTATCTTTCAATTTTTAAAAAACCTGGCCACAAACAATAATCGGGAGTGGTTTCAGGAGCATAAGGATGAATATCTGAAAGCTCAAAAAGAGTTTGAGGAATTACTGACAGCAATCATCGCCCGTATTTCGTTGTTTGACGAAAGTATTGTCGGTATTCAAGCTAAGGACTGTACATACCGAATTTATCGTGACACGCGTTTTTCTAGTGATAAGACTCCTTATAAAATACACTTGGGCGGCTATATCAACGCCCGTGGAAAGAAATCAGAACATTGTGGATATTATGTTCATATAGAGCATGATAACTGTATGCTTGCTGGTGGAAGCTGGTGTCTGGAATCTAAAGTGCTGAAAGCTGTCCGCCAGTCCATTTATGACAACATAGATGAATACAGAGAAATTGTGGAAGATCCTGCGTTCAAGCAATACTTTCCTGTTATCGGAGAAAATCACTTAAAAACGGCTCCCAAAGGATTTCCGAAAGATTTTGAATATATTGATTATTTAAAATGTAAGGATTATACCTGTGCTTATATGGTGCCTGATGCGTTTTTCCTTGCCCCTGACCTGTTGGACAAAGTAGAGGATGTTTTCAAGCAACTGAAGCGTTTTGCTGATTTTACAAATTTCACAATAGACGACTTTGAATGATAAAAGCAATATTTTAACCATTAAAATGAAATAATTATGGTAGTAGACAGATTAGAAAACTTAGAAAAGTACGCTTCATTGAATCCTTTGTTCGCTAAAGCAATGGAATATCTGAAGGCTACAGACTTGAACGCTCAGGAATTAGGAAAAGTAAAATTACAGGGTGATGATCTGGTAGTAAACTTTTCTCAGACCAAGCCTAAAACTAAAGAAGAAGCAAAATTAGAAACTCATAATCAGTTTATTGATATACAGATTCCTCTGTCAGGGGTGGAAGTGATGGGTTATACAGCCCGTGAAGATCTTCCCGAAGCAGACTATGATGCAGATAAGGATATCTCGTTCTATCCGGGACTTGCCGAAAGCTATATTCCTGTAAAGCCGGGAATGTTTGCCATCTTTTTTCCACAGGATGCTCATGCTCCGGGAGTGTCTCCTGACGGCGTGAAAAAAGTGATCGTTAAAGTTTTGGTTTGAAAGAGAATAACTAACAAGTAATCATATTATGGAAAATACCACTCCTAAATTAGGCATAATAGAAAGTGATCCTTGGCTGGAACCGTATTCGGCAGCGATTGAAGGACGCCATCAGCATGCATTAGACAAAGAATTGGAACTGACCGGAGGCAAAGGAACTTTGTCGGACTTTGCCACCGGATATTTATATTTCGGCTTGCATCGTACCAGAAGAGGGTGGGTGTTCCGTGAATGGGCTCCGAATGCGAAGGAAATTTATCTTATCGGAGATTTCAACGACTGGAAAGAGCATGGCGATTATAGGATGTACCATGTAAAGAACTCTCCTGGCGTATGGGAGGTGGAATTACAAAGCGGTGCTATAAAGCATGGTGATTTGTATAAACTGAAAGTCCGTTGGAATGGCGGTGAAGGAGAACGTATACCAGCATGGGCTAACCGTGTGGTACAGGATGATCAGACAAAGATATTCAGCGCACAGGTTTGGGAGCCGGAGAATCCTTACCGGTTTAGAAAGAAGGTGTTCCGTGCAAAGACTGATCCTTTGATGATTTATGAATGTCATATCGGTATGGCTCAGGAAGAAGAAAGGGTAGGCACTTATAATGAGTTCCGTGAGAAAATATTGCCGCGTATAGCGGAAGCCGGATATAATTGTATTCAGATTATGGCTATTCAGGAGCATCCTTATTATGGGAGTTTCGGGTATCATGTTTCCAGCTTTTTCGCTCCGTCATCCCGTTTCGGTACACCGGATGAATTGAAGGAATTGATTGATACGGCGCATAGAATGGGAATTGCCGTCATTATGGATATTGTTCACTCTCATGCCGTGAAGAATGAAGTGGAGGGACTTGGCAATTTTGCCGGTGATCCTAATCAATACTTCTATCCGGGCGGCCGGCGTGAACATCCGGCATGGGATTCCTTATGCTTTGATTATGGTAAGAATGAAGTGATTCATTTCTTGCTGTCCAATTGTAAGTATTGGATGGATGAGTTCCGTTTTGACGGTTTTCGTTTTGACGGTGTGACATCTATGTTGTATTATAGCCACGGCTTGGGAGAGGCTTTCTGTAATTATGGGGATTACTTTAACGGGAATCAGGATGATAATGCGATTTGTTATTTGACATTGGCCAACAAGTTGATTCATCAGGTAAATTCCAAAGCGATTACCATTGCGGAAGAAGTTTCGGGTATGCCCGGGTTGGCAGCACCGATTCAAAATGGTGGATATGGGTTTGATTACCGTATGGCCATGAATATTCCGGATTATTGGATTAAAACAATCAAGGAGAAGATTGATGAAGACTGGAAACCGAGCAGCATGTTCTGGGAAGTGACCAACAGACGTAAGGACGAGAAGACTATTTCGTATGCCGAAAGCCATGACCAGGCATTGGTGGGCGATAAGACTATTATTTTCCGTCTGATAGATGCTGATATGTATTGGCATTTCCAGAAAGGGGATGAAAATTATACAGTGCATCGTGGCATCGCATTGCATAAGATGATTCGTTTGCTTACTGCCTCTACCATCAATGGAGGATATTTGAACTTTATGGGTAATGAATTCGGGCATCCCGAATGGATTGATTTTCCACGTGAAGGTAACGGATGGTCGCATAAATATGCCCGTCGTCAGTGGGGACTTTTTGATAATAAGAACCTGTGTTACCATTACTTGGGCGATTTTGATTCAGCTATGGTCCACCTCATTGAAAGTGTGAAAAATATTCAGGATACTCCAGTGATTGAGGTATGGCATAACGATGGTGACCAAGTGTTGGCTTACCGGCGTAAGAATTTGATTTTTGTATTTAATTTCAATCCTACCAAGTCATTTACAGACTATGGTTTCCTAGTGCCTGTCGGGGCGTATGATGTGGTACTGAATACGGATGCGACAGCTTTCGGAGGCAATGGTCTGGCTGATGACAGTATACGTCATTTCACTAATTTCGACTCTCTTTATAAGAAGGATAAAAAGGAATGGCTGAAACTGTATCTGCCTGCCCGTTCGGCTGTGGTATTGAAAAAAGTGAAAGAGTAATTTATGAGCAGCAACAACAGCTTATCCTATAAAAGAGCCGCCCGCATCCTCACGGTTGCGTGCGGTCTTCTTTTCTCTATTTTTAGTATTGTCTATCTTTTTGTGCTTCAGAAAGATGTCGTAGGTGCATTGCATTATTCATTGTCACAAGGAAAGACACATTATTCTCCGTTGGCAGGAGCTATCATCATTACAGTGGTTTTATTGGTATTCCGTTGGGGAATCAATGGATTGATGGGATTAAAAGGCCCTGTGCGAACACTTTCTTATTTCCCGTCTTGTCTGTTGCTGGGAGTGCTGACGGATGTGGACCGGACTATTTTCCACGGAGGAAACATAGAGGATAAATGGTTTTGGCTGCTGCCGTTGCTTTTGCTTATATATATAGGTGTTGTCTATACTTTACGGCGTGTGTTTCGTTCCTGGTTGAATCAAGAGGGTTCTATATTGGGCTTAATAAACTCTAACTTAGCAATTTTGACACTTTTATGCCTGATGACGGTAGGTATAGGAAATACGAATGTGAATTTTCATCATGAACTGGCTGTGGAGCAGGCTATCCGTAATCATCATTATGAAGCTGCACGGATGATAGGAGCAAAGTCTTTGGAAACAACCCGTACATTGACAGTGCTTAGAGCCTATGCTATGTCTTTGGAAGGTACCATGGGGGAGCATTTGTTTGAATACCCTCAATATTATGGTGCGGAAGGGCTTTTGTTTGCGCCTCATTCTCAGGAAACTTTGCGCTTGAATGCCGATAGCTTGTATGCTCATCTTGGTGTAAGACCACATGTTGCAGAAGAGACAGTAGACTTTTTGGCCCGTATCTGTCGTGATGAAATAGGTAGACATACCGCTTTGAATTATTATATGAGTGCATTGCTGCTGGATAAGAAATTGGATAAATTTGTATCGGCGGTTGATATGTATTGTTTCGAGCAAGATACATTGCCGCGTTATTATCGTGAGGCATTGGTGCTTTATAAACGGACTCATCCTGGATATGGAAGAGAAGTTAAAGACACGCTGATGGTGCGGCGTTTGGATGAGTTTCTTAACCGTCAGAAGGAATTTTCATCACCAGTGGAAGAGAAAAACCGTATGCGGCGGGAATATGGTGATACCTATTGGTGGTATTATCGTTATCAATAAGTTATTTTTATATTTTTCGACTCTATATTTTTGCTAAATCATTAGTACTTTCCCATGCTTTTTTACTAATTTTGCAAACTCTTAAAAAGGAAAAACAAAAATAACGATATAGCATGGCAGTAGAATTGAAAGAACTTACCAAAAGAAGCGAGAATTATTCTCAGTGGTATAATGACTTGGTGGTGAAGGCCGATTTGGCTGAACAATCACCTGTGCGTGGATGTATGGTTATCAAGCCTTACGGATACGCCATTTGGGAGAAAATGCAGCGTCAGTTGGACGATATGTTTAAGGAAACCGGTCACGTAAATGCCTATTTCCCGTTGCTTATCCCGAAATCTTACCTTAGCCGTGAAGCTGAGCACGTAGAAGGATTTGCCAAAGAGTGTGCTGTAGTTACTCACTATCGTCTGAAGAATGCAGAGGACGGTTCGGGTGTTATCGTAGATCCGGCTGCCAAACTGGAAGAAGAATTGATTATCCGCCCTACATCTGAAACAATCATTTGGAGTACATATAAGAACTGGATTAATTCCTATCGTGACCTGCCTATCTTGTGCAACCAATGGGCAAATGTTATGCGGTGGGAGATGCGTACCCGATTGTTCCTGCGTACTGCGGAGTTCTTGTGGCAGGAAGGTCATACGGCTCATGCGACCCGCGAGGAAGCAGAAGCGGAAGCACAGAAAATGTTGCATGTGTATGGTGACTTCGCCGAGAAGTATATGGCTGTCCCGGTAATCAAAGGGGTAAAATCGGCTAATGAACGTTTCGCGGGTGCGTTGGATACTTACACCATCGAAGGTTTGATGCAGGATGGAAAGGCATTGCAATGTGGTACTTCTCACTTCTTGGGACAGAATTTTGCGAAAGCGTTCAATGTACAGTTTGTTGACAAAAACAATAAGCTGGATTATGTTTGGGCTACTTCCTGGGGAGTATCTACCCGTTTGATGGGTGCATTGATAATGACTCACTCTGATGATAACGGATTGGTGTTGCCACCACATTTGGCTCCTATTCAGGTAGTTATCGTTCCTATTTATAAGAATGATGAAATGCTGAAGAAGATTGATGCAAAAGTAGAAGGCATTGTCAACAAGTTGAAAGCAATGGGTATTTCTGTGAAATATGATAATGCAGACAATAAGCGTCCGGGATTCAAGTTTGCAGATTACGAACTGAAAGGTGTGCCTGTTCGCTTGGTAATGGGTGGCCGTGATCTTGAAAACAATACAATGGAAGTGATGCGTCGTGATACATTGGAAAAAGAAACTCGTTCTTGCGACGGAATCGAAGAATATGTACAACAATTGTTGGAGGATATTCAGAACAATATTTATCAGAAGGCATTGAACTATCGTAACGAACATATCGTGAAAGTGGATTCATACGATGATTTCAAGGAACAGATAGAGAAAGGTGGCTTTATTCTGGCTCATTGGGATGGAACCCCGGAAACGGAAGACCGGATTAAAGAGGATACCAAGGCAACAATTCGTTGTCTTCCTTTTGATGCTGATGAAGAGAGCCTGACTCCGGGCAAGTGTATGGTAACCGGAAAACCATCTGCTCGCCGTGTTCTCTTTGCGAGAGCATATTAAACTTCGACACATTTATTTTATTTTTAATACATTATGTGGAGTCGGCAGCAGTGAATGCTCCCGACTCTTTTTGTTTTAATGTGATGATTAATATAGAAAATATATCTATAAGTTTTGGTAATCTGACTCTTTTCAGAGGACTTGACCTGCAAGTTCATTACGGAGAAAGTGTATGCATTTGTGGTGGTTCCGGCAGTGGAAAATCTTCATTGCTGAAAGCTGTTTTGGGCTTTGTTCCTTTAAGTGAAGGGACAATAAGGGTGGACGGCACACTGCTGGCACCTAAGACGGCGGATCATATCCGAAAGAAAATAGCATGGATTCCCCAGGAGTTGGCTCTTCCTTCGGAATGGGTCAGTGAAATGGTGCGGATGCCTTTTGAACTGAAGGCAAATCGTGAGGCGGGATTCAGCAAAGAGCGGCTGATGGATTATTTCGTATCATTAGGATTGGAAGAGAAACTTTATGATAAACGGGTAAATGAAGTGTCGGGTGGTCAGCGTCAGCGTATCATGTTGGCAGTGACAGCCTTGCTTGACAAACCTTTACTGGTAGTGGACGAACCGACTTCGGCACTTGATCCGGAATCGTGTTTACGGGTGATTAACTTCTTTAAATCCTTATGCAGTAAAGGAATGACTATATTGTCTGTTTCGCATGACAAACAGTTTGCTGCCGGATGCGACAAGGTATTTACTTTATAATCTGACTGATGGGAACAATTGATATAGACTATGGCAGTTTGGGAGTAGGATTGCTGCTGATGCTTATTCCGGTTTATTTTTTATGGCGTTTCAAGACGGGCTTGCTTAAACCGGTTCTGATAGGCACAGTACGTATGATTATACAGTTGTTTTTGATTGGGGCTTATCTTCGTTTTCTGTTTGAATGGAACAATCCGTTTATTAATTTTTTGTGGGTGATCATCATGGTTGGGGTGGCTGCTGAAACGGCTTTGACGCGTACGCGGTTAAAACGCGGAATTTTGATGATTCCTATTTCTATCGGTTTTTTTGTAACAGTGGTGCTTGTCGGACTTTATTTCCTTGGCTTTGTATTAAAGTTGGATAACATCTTCAGTGCCCAGTATTTTATTCCGGTTTTTGGTATAATCATGGGGAATATGTTGGGAGTGAATGTGATAGGATTAAATACTTACTATGCCGGATTGCGTAGGGAACAGCAACTTTATTATTTTCTGTTGGGGAATGGCGCTACCCGTAATGAGGCGATAGCTCCATTTGTGCGTCAGGCTCTTATTAAAGCGTTCAGTCCGGGCATTGCCAATATGGCAGTAACAGGGCTTGTTGCATTGCCGGGAACTATGATTGGGCAGATATTGGGAGGAAGTTCGCCACATGTGGCTATCAAATATCAGATTATGATTGTAGTTATAACTGTGGTGGCATCTATGCTTTCACTAATGATGACCATTTTTCTGGCTTCACGGAAATCATTCGACAGTTATGGCCGGTTGTTACGAGTTCATAAGGATACCAAACGGAAGTAGGGTCTTTCCTTGCTTTGTATACATTATATATTTCTTTCAATAAAATAGAAAAACATGAATGAGCAAATTTGGAAATATATAGCAGAATTATCAACTCCCGGTTTCTTTGTCACTGCGGATATAATGTATGAAGGAGAGGAATTTCCTGTAGATATTAAAGCATTTATCATTGATAAACTAGCTTTGATAGAAACAGGAATATCAGCCCGCAAATTTACGTTTCATTCGGGCGGATGGCGTATTCATCTTACTTTTTTTCCGACAGACCGTGTTGTTGACGAACGTTATGCTTTGAAAAATAAAATGATAAAGTGGGGAAAGTATAAAAAATAGCTTGGTTGCTTTTTAAATTCAAATGGATTGATTATCTTTGCAATCAAATTTTCGCGAACGAATGAAAATTAAGGAAATAGTAAGTGCCCTTGAAAGGTTCGCGCCTCTGCCTTTGCAAGACGGATTTGATAATGCCGGATTGCAAGTTGGACTGACAGAAGCGGAAGCAACAGGGGCTTTGTTGTGTCTGGACGTTACTGAAGCTGTTGTGGATGAAGCTGTCATGTTGGGATACAACCTGATTATATCACATCATCCACTTATATTTAAAGGTTATAAATCTATTATGGGTCGGGATTACATTGAACGGTGTGTTTTGAAAGCCATTAAAAATGATATTGTCATTTATTCGGCACATACCAATCTGGATAATGCACCCGGAGGTGTCAATTATAAAATAGCTGAAAAGATAGGTCTCAGAAATGTACGCATATTAGACCCGAAAGAAGAATATTTATTGAAGCTTGTAACTTTTGTGCCGGATGCACAGGCTGATAGAGTGAGAAAAGCTTTATTTGAAGCCGGTTGTGGTTGCATAGGTAATTATGATTCATGCAGCTATAATTTGGAAGGTGAGGGGACTTTCCGTGCGCAGAAAGGAGCCAGTCCGTTCTGTGGAGAAATAGGCGAATTGCATAAGGAGTCCGAGGTGCGTATAGAAACGATTCTTCCGGCTTTTAAAAAGGCTATGGCGGTAAAAGCATTATTGGCAACACATCCTTATGAAGAACCGGTTTTTGATTTTTATCCGTTGAAAAATACTTGGACACAAGTAGGTTCGGGGGTGATCGGAGAATTGGAAGAACCTGAAACCGAACTGGATTTCTTGAAACGCATCAAGAAGACGTTCGAAGTGGGCTGTCTGCGACATACTCGTTTATCTGGTCGTTTGATACAGAAAGTAGCGTTATGCGGTGGTGCTGGAGCATTTTTATTGCCTAAAGCGGTAAGTGCCGATGCTGATGTATTTATCACGGGTGAAGTGAAATATCATGATTATTTCAATTACGAGAATAATATTCTGGTAGCTGAAGTAGGTCATTATGAGAGTGAGCAGTATACAAAAGAAATATTTTATTCAATCATGCAGGAGATGTTTCCGGAACTGGAAGTCCAGATAACCCGGGTAAATACAAATCCTATTAAATATTTGTAAGAAAAAACTATGGCTAGAGAAGCAAAGAAAGACCCGAGCGAATTAACAGTGGAAGAAAAGCTGAAGGCTTTGTATCAGTTGCAGACCATGTTGTCTGAAATCGATAAGATTAAGACCCTGAGAGGGGAACTTCCTCTTGAAGTTCAAGACCTTGAAGATGAGGTCGCCGGTTTGAGTACTCGTATCGAGAAAATTAAAGCTGATATCGAGGAACTGAAATCAAACATTGCGACTAAGAAAATTGAAATTGAGACAGCTAAGACTTCTGTTGAAAAATATAAAGCTCAGCAGGATAATGTGCGTAATAATCGCGAATATGATGTGTTGACAAAGGAAATTGAATTCCAGTCATTGGAAATCGAGCTTTGCGAGAAACGCATAAAGGAATATATTGCAGCGGAAAAAGCAAAGAGCGAGGAGATAGAGCACAGTAATCAAGACTTGGATGAAAGAAAGAAGGACTTGGAAGCGAAGAAATCCGAATTGGAAGAAATTGTTTCTGAAACCAAGCAGGAAGAAGAAAAGCTGAGAGAGAAAGCAAAAGTATTGGAAACAACTATCGAACCGCGTCTGTTGCAGGCGTTTAAACGTATCCGTAAAAATTCTCGAAATGGATTGGGAATTGTGTATGTTCAGCGTGATGCATGTGGTGGTTGTTTTAACAAGATTCCGCCCCAGAAACAGCTTGATATCCGTATGCGTAAGAAAATTATCGTATGTGAATATTGTGGTCGTATCATGATTGACCCTGAATTGGCAGGTGTGATTGCTGAACAGCACTTGGAAACTGTCAAGAGATAATATCGCCTGAAGCAGTATCTTTTTCTTTGTGGAAAAAGAATTTCATCACATTCTGAGCAAGATCTTGTAAGGAGATGTTGCTTAGAATGTTTTTTATATATCTACAGTTCTGAATAGTGGGGAATCTCTGGTAGAAAAAGATATGTTTTTGTATTGTAATCAATATGGCAGCAGTAATGATTCAATCCGTTGCTGACAATCAGATAATCAACTTTCAGAACCATGTTATACCTGGTTATCTGATCAAATACTGTTTGTGTGATTTCTATATGTGGAGCTTTGTACTCCACAATCAGTTTGGCACTTAGATCTTTGTTGTAGAGCACAGTATCACAACGTTTTTTTGTTCCGTTTAAGTCTAGTTGTATTTCGTTGGCCAGTAATCCCTTCGGATATCCTTTATAATCCGTCAGGTAATGAACAAAATGTTGTCTTACCCATTCTTCCGGAGTAAGGGCGACATATCTCTTGCGGAGCATATCGAAAATAACATTTTTTCCATTTCGCTCCGCGATTTTAATTTCGTAGGATGGTAAGTTTAATGATAACATTTAGTAAATTTGCATAAGTGTAACTCGGTAATAACCGATGCAAAAATACAAAAGATTATGAAAACAAAAGAGGAAATTGTAGCAAACTGGCTTCCCCGCTACACAAAAAGAAGCTTGAATGATTTCGGAGAATACATCCTTCTGACCAATTTCAATAAATATGTGGAACTTTTTGCCGACAAATTTAATGTGCCGGTACTAGGACGTGATGCCAATATGACTTCGGCACATGCGGAAGGAATCACTATTATTAATTTTGGCATGGGAAGTCCCAATGCTGCTATCATTATGGATTTGCTAGGGGCCATCCAGCCTAAAGCATGTTTGTTTTTAGGTAAATGTGGGGGCATAGATAGGAAAAATAAGTTGGGAGATCTGATTCTGCCCATTGCAGCTATTCGTGGAGAAGGAACATCCAATGATTATTATCCGCCTGAGGTACCTGCGTTACCTGCATTTATGTTGCAGCGTGCCGTCTCGTCGGCTATCCGCGACCATGCCCGCGATTATTGGACCGGAACGGTATATACTACCAACCGCCGTATATGGGAGCATGATGAGGGGTTTAAAAAGTATCTCCTTAAAACGCGTGCCATGTGTGTGGATATGGAAACGGCTACGCTGTTTACTACCGGTTTTTACAATCATATTCCTACTGGAGCATTACTTCTGGTATCCGACCAGCCGATGATTCCTGAAGGGGTGAAGACGGAGAAAAGCGACAGTATTGTAACGCAGCAATATGTAGAGGAGCATGTGGAGATTGGTATTGCTTCATTACAAATGATTATTGAGGAAAAGAAAACAGTCAAGCACTTAAAATTTGACTGGTAATTTTACTGTGTATGGCAAAAGAAACAACATACGAAGAAATAGCCCGTGAACTGAAAAACCGTATCTATAAGCCTGTTTATTATCTAATGGGTGAAGAATCTTATTATATAGATCGGATATCTGAGTATATAGCACAAACGGTGTTAAATGAAAATGAAAAAGAATTCAATCAGACTATTGTCTATGGGGCTGATACAGATATCGCGACTGTTATCAATGCAGCCAAGCGTTATCCCATGATGTCCAAATATCAAGTTGTAATAGTAAAAGAAGCTCAGAATATAAAGAATATTGAAGAGCTTGCTTATTATCTCCAGAAACCTTTGGATTCTACAATTCTGGTGTTATGCCATAAACATGGTACATTGGATAGAAGAAAAAAATTGGCAGCTGAAATAGAGAAAGTAGGTGTCCTTTTCGAATCGAAAAAGATTAAGGATGCTCAGCTTCCTGGCTTTATATCTTCTTACTTGAAACGTCGTTCAGTAGAAATAGAGCCTAAGGCTTCAGAAATGATGGCGGAATTTGTTGGAGCAGATTTAAGCCGTATGGCCGGAGAGTTGGAAAAATTAATTATCACGCTTCCAAGAGAGCAAAAGCGGATTACTCCTGAACAAATAGAACGTAACATTGGCATAAGTAAGGATTATAATAATTTTGAACTTAGGAATGCTTTGGTGGCAAAGGATGTTTTCAAGGCTAATCAGATAATAAAATATTTTGAGGAGAACCCCAAAACAAATCCTTTGCAAATGACCTTGTCTGTGTTATTCAATTTCTTCTCTAATTTGATGCTTGCATATTATGCTCCTGATAAGTCAGAGCAGGGTATAGCCAATCAGCTGGGGCTTAAATCACCATGGCAATCTAAAGACTATATGGCTGCTATGAGAAAATATAGCGGAGTAAAGGTGATGCAAATTATTGGTGAGATTCGTTACTGTGATGCAAAATCAAAAGGAGTGGGTAATCCATCTTTGGAGGATGGAGATTTGCTGCGAGAACTTGTATACAAAATTCTTCATTAACTAACGAGGTCAAACAAGATTCCGCTATCCCGATGCTTTTGTTTTTTTAAGTGTCGGGATTCTTTTTATCCTTTCTCTTAGCAGAAATCCTGTTGATGACTCAATTGAGAATAATATTTTACATTCATACTTTTATTATTACCTCATTTAATGCTACAGTTATGTTTTTGTTCTCTATTTTTCTAGATGATGAGAGATGGATGATGAGAAAAATAGTATTAACTTGCTTATTCCTAGATTGATAGACCATTTTTCGCCTTCTTAGAATCGCGTATTTTAAAGGGAATGTCTGTTTGTACATGAATAATGGCAGTATTTAGCCTTTTCGGAGTAAAATGAATAAGAAGAATGGAAAGAATGCAGATGAAGCAAGTAAACAGCGACAATTTATTTTTTGCAAATTCATACGTTAGTTTAAATTTTGAATCCATACTTTGTCCTCTTATCGTGCATTCTATGATTCTCATTATCTATGAATCCCATAAAGCGAAAATGGGCTAAAACTTGGATGGGGAGTTCTTGTCTTTACCATGAAAAATACATTGATACTTGTAAAATAGGAAAACAAAATATTCATAGGATCAAGCTGGAGCGTAAAACAGAGAAAATTCACTTTTAGAAATAATTATAATTTAATTTTGTAATCTTACATCTGTAAACTTTCCTAATATAGGAGATATTATAAGCTTTGCAGGTTTAACAATGTAAATAATACAAATATAAACAAGGTAGTAGTCAAGAGTGAAGATTACATATATAAATGTATATGAATAATTATTTATCTCTTATTTTATTACGATAATATGCTTGAAACCAGTGTTTTATATCTTGTCGATAAAGTGGTTAATAACTTGTATGCATTTTATTTGCTTATATAATCATATTTATTTGTAAATATATCATTTTTGTTGTGTATATATTATAGATAATCAGTATTTTATATAGTCATGCATAAAGTGATAATTATAGTATTTTTAGGAGCGGTTTACGTGTGTAAATCTTAATTTATTTCCAATAATATACTCATACTTTACTTTTGTAAGATATACATTTCCATATTGTAAATTTGCATTTATGAATTATATTAATTACTTTTGTATCTGTAAATTTTGCCTTATACTTTTGTAAATGAAGGAAAGAATCGCTCAAATAATCCAGAAAGAAGATATGACTGCAGCTCAATTTGCAGAGAAGATTGGAATTTCACCTTCCTCTCTTTCCCATATTCTTAGTGGTAGGAATAATCCTAGCTTGGAAGTCGTCATGAAAATACACAAAGCGTGTGACTATATCAGTTTAGACTGGTTACTCTATGGTGAAGGACAAATGGAAACGGATGTTGATTCAGACAATAACATTCATTATACGCCTTCTTTGTTTGATGAGAATTCATTATTTACGCCCGAACGTCCAGTTTCTCCGGAATATCGCAAGGAAAATGAGGTTAAAACACCACTTTATTCTCCTAAAGAGATTGTGCGTGAGGAAATTAAGTATGTGGAAATACCTGCCAAAAAAATCACTGAAATAAGAATATTCTTTGATAATGGGACTTATGAAACGTTCAAGCCTGAAAATTAGGGTGGGAATCCACTAAAATGCCGGTTAGCAGAATAAGATTTGGGTAAATTCGTGTATCTTTGCATAGAAAATGAATTTACCCAATTTTATTTCATGAAAAAATATATTTTAGACCTTGTGGTTACACAGAACATAAAATTGCATGCCAATTATGTTCTGATAAAATTGACTCATGCCAACCCATTGCCCGAGATGCTGCCGGGTCAGTTTGCTGAGATACGTATTGACGGTTCCAATACAACTTTTCTCCGCCGTCCTATTTCTATTAATTATGTGGATAAAACAACCAATGAAGTTTGGTTCCTGGTGCAATTAGTTGGCGATGGCACTCGCAAACTAGCCACTGTGAAACAAGGAGATATTGTTAATGTGGTGATGCCTCTCGGCAATGGATTTACAATGCCCCGGAATGTGACAAAGGTAAAGCCGCTACTGGTTGGCGGTGGTGTGGGTACCGCCCCGATGTTGATGCTCGGTGCTGAGTTAGTGAAAATGGGATGTACGCCTGCTTTCCTGCTAGGCGCACGTTCATCCAAAGATCTGTTGCAGCTGGAGTATTTTGAGAAATTAGGTAAGGTGTATACAACAACTGAAGATGGAAGTATGGGCGAGAAAGGCTATGTGACACAGCATAGCATCTTGCATACAGATCGGTTTGATATGATATACACCTGTGGTCCAAAACCCATGATGATTTCGGTAGCTAAATACGCCAAAGTTCATGGAATAGAATGTGAGGTTTCACTGGAAAATAGGATGGCTTGTGGTGTCGGTGCATGCTTATGCTGTGTGGAGAACACGGACGAAGGGCATTTGTGTGTTTGTAAAGAGGGTCCTGTATTTAATATAAAGAAACTATTATGGCAGATTTAAGTGTAAATATCGGCGATTTAAAGCTTTGTAACCCGGTTATGACAGCATCGGGTACCTTTGGATACGGAAAAGAATTTGAGGACTTTGTAGACCTCGAAAAAATTGGTGGCATCATTGTAAAAGGGACTACCCTTCATCATCGTGAGGGTAATCCTTACCCACGTATGGCAGAGACCCCTATGGGGATGCTTAATGCGGTAGGGTTACAGAATAAAGGGGTAGATTATTTTGTTGAACATATCTATCCACAGATAAGGGATATCCATACTAATATGATCGTTAATGTATCCGGATCTGCTGTAGAGGATTATGTGAAGACTGCCGAAATCATCAATGATCTGGATAATATTCCCGCTATAGAATTGAATATCTCATGCCCTAATGTAAAGCAGGGCGGTATGGCCTTCGGGGTTTCCGCATGCGGGTGTTCCGAGGTTGTAAAAGCTGTACGTAATGTGTATAAAAAGACGCTGATCGTAAAATTATCTCCCAATGTGACAGACATCACAGAAATAGCACGTGCGGCCGAGGCTTCCGGTGCGGACAGTGTATCTCTGATCAATACCCTGCTGGGGATGGCTGTCGATGCTGAAAAGCGTCGGCCTGTACTTTCCACTATTACCGGCGGCATGAGTGGTGCAGCTGTGAAACCAATCGCATTGCGTATGGTATGGCAAGTCGCTAAAGCAGTAAATATTCCTGTCATTGGACTAGGGGGGATCATGGGCTGGAAGGATGCTGTGGAGTTTATGTTGGCAGGTGCCACCGCAATACAGATAGGTACTGCCAACTTCATAGACCCAGCTATTACTGTCAAAGTTTCAGAAGGAATAAATGACTATTTGGAACGTCATGGATATACATCTGTAAAAGATATAATAGGCGCTTTAGAAATCTGAAAATTTTATCTTTTAAATTATAGCCCTGCGAGAGTGTAGATGAATAAATTGAAGCATTTCTTGCAGGGCCTTTTTTATAACCTTCTCTAGATAGAACGAGTATAAAAATGGTTGTTGTTACAACTTATTGCATGGGTATAAAATGATAACTTCAATTATTTTTTTTCGATGAAATGGCTTGTTTTTGAAAAAATGGAGTAGAAAAACACTTGAAAAAGCTTTATCAATATATAAGGAAAAGGAAGATGGACTTAGGTTATATTAAAGAGAGAACATCTTTTCAGGTATGATATAAACAAAAGCAAAGAGGTAAAAGCCATGTTCATCATAAGGCTTTTATCTCTTTATTTTTTATATATATTTTTTATTTTAGCAAATCGGGTCTTAGCCGCTGTGTTCTTTCTAATGACTGCTGAAGCTCCCATTCTTTAATCTTTGCCTCGTGTCCGGATAACAACACATCGGGAACTTGCCATCCTTTGTATTCTGCAGGACGGGTATATACAGGAGCTGCTAACAGATTATCTTGAAAAGAATCGGACAATGCCGATTGTTCGTCAGAAATGACCCCGGGAATAATACGAACTACGGCATCGGCGATAACGGCGGCAGCCAACTCCCCACCTGTCAAAACATAGTCACCGATACTGATTTCTTTCGTAATGAAATGTTCACGTATTCTATAGTCTATACCCTTAAAATGACCACATAGAATAATTAAATTCTTTGCGAGTGAAAGTGAGTTGGCCATCGGCTGGTTAAACTGTTCTCCATCTGGAGATGTAAATATAATTTCATCGTACTCGCGTTCTGCTTTCAAAGCTGAGATGCATCGGTCTATTGGTTCAATCTTCATCACCATACCGGCAAATCCACCGAAGGGATAATCATCTACTTTGCGATAACGGTCGTATGCATAATCGCGTAAATTATGTATATGTATTTCTGCAATTCCTTTTTTCTGCGCACGGCTCATGATAGAGCAGTTGAAGAAGCTTTCCAGCATCTCGGGTAAAACGGTAATGATGTCTATTCTCATATTCGGTTATTTTTTGCAAAAGTAGCAAATTCCTCTTTGCCGGAAGGTGTTTTTCATTCAAAAAATAGCTATTTTTGCGGGAAAACTACCTTTATATATATGACAGAAATAGAAAGAATAGACCAATTGCGCGAGGAGCTTCATCGACATAACTATAATTATTATGTATTGAATGCGCCTGAGATTACAGACCAGGAGTTTGACAAGCTGATGCGTGAACTTCAGGATCTGGAAGAAAAACATCCGGAACATAGAGATGAGAACTCGCCCAGTATGCGTGTGGGAAGTGATATAAACAAAAACTTCATGCAGGTGGTACATAAATATCCCATGCTTTCATTGACTAACACCTATTCGGAAACGGAAGTAACCGAGTTTTATGACAGGGTAAAGAAGTCCTTGAACGAAGATTTTGAGATTTGTTGTGAAATGAAATACGATGGTACTTCTATTTCGCTGACTTACGAGAACGGGAAATTGTTGCGTGCTGTGACGCGTGGTGATGGCGTGCAAGGAGATGATGTGACAGGCAATGTGAAGACCATCCGCAGTATCCCTTTGGTGTTGCATGGAAAGGGGTATCCTGAAGCATTTGAAATTCGTGGGGAGATTTTGATGCCTTGGGTGGTGTTTGAGGAATTGAACAAAGAACGAGAAGCCCGCGAAGAACCGTTGTTCGCTAATCCCCGCAACGCAGCTTCGGGAACATTGAAGTTGCAGAATTCTGCCATTGTGGCATCCCGCAAGCTGGATGCATACCTTTATTATTTGCTTGGAGATAATTTGCCGTGCGACGGTCATTATGAAAATTTGAAAGAAGCGGAGAAATGGGGATTTAAAATTTCTGATCTTACTCGCAAATGCAAAACATTGCAGGAAGTATTTGATTTCATCAAATACTGGGATGTGGAGCGTAAGAATCTGCCTGTAGCTACGGACGGAATAGTACTGAAAGTGAATTCTTTGCGACAGCAGCGTAATTTGGGTTTTACGGCAAAATCACCCCGATGGGCCATTGCATACAAGTTTCAGGCCGAACAGGCACTTACCCGTTTGAACAAGGTGACCTATCAAGTGGGAAGAACAGGTGCTGTGACTCCGGTGGCCAATCTGGATCCCGTACAGCTATCCGGAACCGTGGTAAAGCGTGCTTCGCTCCATAATGCAGACATCATAGAAGGGCTGGATTTGCATATCGGCGATATGGTTTATGTAGAAAAAGGGGGCGAGATTATTCCAAAAATTGTAGGTGTGGACAAGAACGCCCGTATTATGATAGGTGATAAAGTAAAGTTTATTACTTATTGCCCCGAGTGTGGCAGTAAATTGGTGCGCTATGAAGGTGAAGCTGCTTATTATTGTACCAATGATGCCGCTTGCCCCCCACAGATCAAGGGAAAAATAGAACATTTTATCAGCCGTAGGGCTATGGATATTGATGGACTCGGTCCGGAAACGGTAGATCAGTTTTACCAGGAAGGATTGATACGTGATGTTGCCGATCTGTATACTTTAAAAACATCGGATATCATCAACCTGGAACGTATGGGAGAAAAATCCGCTGAGAATATAATAAAAGGTATAGAGCAGTCCAAAGAAGTGCCGTTTGAAAGGGTGCTCTTTGCATTGGGTATCCGTTTTGTGGGTGAAACTGTGGCGAAGAAGGTGGCGAAATCCTTTAAGTCGATGGATGCTTTGGCAGACGCGAGTTTAGATGATTTGATTCATGTCGATGAAATCGGAGAAAAAATAGCACAGAGTATCTTGTTGTACTTTGCTAATCCGAAGAATCGTGACATTATAGAGCGTCTTCGTGTGGCGGGTGTGAGATTGGAAGCTGATGAGGAGGATACTTCGGGACACACTGACAAATTGGCAGGGAAATCTATTGTGATTAGTGGGGTTTTCGCCCATCATTCGCGTGACGAATATAAGGAGTTAATTGAAAAGCATGGTGGTAAGAATGTGGGAAGTATTTCGTCCAAGACCAGCTTTGTTTTGGCGGGTGACAATATGGGACCCAGTAAACTGGAGCAAGCGCAGAAACTGGGTGTGACCATTGTGAGCGAAGAGGAGTTTCTGCAAATGATAGAGTGACTTTTTAGCGAGTATAAACTAAAAATAGTGTGATTTTTATCGCTAAAAGAGAAAATATTCGTACTTTTGTAGGCTATTAAATAAGAATTTATAATTCATTTATGATACAGACAAGATTAAAAGGCATGGGAGTAGCGTTGATTACTCCTTTCAAGGAAGATGACAGCGTTGATTATGATGCGTTACTTCGTCTGGTTGATTACCAGCTTCAAAATGGAACAGATTTTTTGTGCGTGTTGGGAACCACGGCTGAAACCCCGACTTTGACTAAAGAAGAAAAAGACAAGATAAAATGTTTGATAATCGAAAGAGTGAATGGACGTATCCCTATTCTGCTGGGAGTTAGCAGCAACTGTACCCGTGCTGTTGTGGAAACGCTGAAAAATGATGATATGACAGGAGTTGATGCCGTACTTGTTGCTGTACCTTATTATAACAAACCTTCCCAGGAAGGTATTTACCAACACTATAAAGCGATTGCTGAAGCGACGGATCTTCCTGTGGTTCTTTATAATGTACCGGGACGTACCGGTGTGAACATGACTGCTGAGACCACCTTGCGTCTGGCACGCGATTTCAAGAATATTATCGCTATCAAGGAGGCATCGGGTAATATTACTCAGATGGATGATATCATCAAGAATAAACCGGCTAATTTTGATGTGATTTCGGGTGATGATGGTATTACATTTCCTTTGATTACTTTGGGTGCTGTAGGGGTTATCTCGGTTATCGGTAATGCATTTCCGCGTGAATTCAGTCGTATGACTCGTTTGGCATTACAGGGTGATTTTGCAAATGCATTGACTATTCATCATAGGTTTACGGAATTATTCAGCCTGTTGTTCGTAGATGGTAATCCTGCCGGGGTGAAGGCTATGTTGAATGTAATGGGGCTGATTGAAAATAAATTACGTTTGCCGCTTGTACCGACTCGTATCACAACATTTGAAAAGATGCGTGCTATTTTGGATGAATTGAAAATTAAATGCTGATAAAGGAATTTTTTTAATTAGATAAGACTGGTGTTTCGTCATTAAAAACACCAGTCTTTTTTTTATGCCTGTCTGTTCGTTCTTTGATATATTATACCTGTAAGATTCTATATCTTTCACGCGTAACATTACTAATCTTTCACCTGATACATTAGTAACGTGTTACCCGACACGTTACTAACCTGTCGGTCTGTATGTTAGTAACCTTTGAAACGCCTTGTTTTTTAAAAAAGAACAAGCGCTTGTTTAAAGATGAACTGTTCTTTTCAGGTGTGTGAGAAGTTGTGTTGGTCGTCATTGTTTCGTTGGAGAAGGTGTAGGCGTGATTGAGGATAATTTCAATGCTTCCAAGAAGCGTTCCCAAGTTCTTCTAAACCATAATGCTTCTTTTTTATATGCTGCAAAGATATAAGAACGGAAAAATGGTAGACCTGTAGAAGCGCGGAGGTGCTTAACAGGGGATTTTCCCCCAAGAATTACAACTGAGCCATTTAAATTTAAAAAAAGAGAGAAAATACAAGAAAAGACCATCAGAAAAGATGGCCTTCTTTGTGATCGCGACAGGATTCAAACCTGTAACCGGCTGATCCGTAGTCAGCT